>Ga0307991_1003415_pt1 | contig 10292 bp, 6 predicted proteins | sample EllFjometagen131_FD_203146 | JGI IMG/M metagenome (GOLD analysis project Ga0307991, IMG submission 203146) | Marine microbial communities from Ellis Fjord, Antarctic Ocean - #131 | ecosystem: Environmental > Aquatic > Marine > Unclassified | place: Southern Ocean | collected 2014-10-08 | reverse complement strand
GTCCAATCCGGTTTAACCGGTATTAATTCACATTCTGCATTAATTGCCTCCGCAAATTTTCTTGCAAGCTGGGTTTTCCCGGTACCTGATATCCCGGCTAGAATAACAAAAGGTTTGGTTTTTAACGATAAATAAAAATTTGCTATATCTTTGAGTGAATAGTTGAATCCTTTTGATAAAATATACTTATGCAGGTACTCTATCTTTTTAGCTGTTTTCATGCCATTCTCCTTTTTTTCAGGATCTTTTTTTAAACAATTTCCATACCTCACCAATATTTTATTTAAATCATTATCGACCTCTTCCTTTTTTAAATTATTAATATTTTCAACATTATAAACTTTAAAAACATATGAATCTCCATATCTATCTGGTTTTTCATTAGATTGTTTTTGAAAATATTCATTTACTTTATCAGCGTTTTCAATTTGTTCCCAACTGATTTCTGGAGCATTTGTTTCACTAACTCCATAGGCCAATATTAACTTTTTTATTTTTTTATAATATAAATATACTGGATATATACCTTTGCTTACTTTTTGCCCTTTCCCTAAAAATGCTATCCAAGGAATCCGAGCAGGAACACCTTGTCCAAAACTCACTTTCATCTCATAATTTTTAAAATCTCTAGGATAACTTCTAGTGGTCAAGTCACCACTTTTAGCTTGTTTTAGGAATCCGATTAAATAGTAATAAATTGAATTCTTTTTATCTATTTCATCTAAATAATAGAAAAAATCTTGTCCATCAAGAGCAGTGATTCCAACTGGTACTTCAACGTCATTAACTTTTATATCTTTCAATAAATTACTTTTCTTTAGATAATTTCCCATCTTTAAGCATAATTTCTGAAAGCGTTGATATTTTATTCCTATAGAATCCGATTTCCATTCTTTTTCTTTCCCGATAATTTTTTTAAACCATTGAAATATAGAATCTTTATATAAAGGATATTTCTTGTAATCATACATGGCTAAAAGATAGCCAAATAGAGGGGTTCCTAATTTTGCGTCTTTTTTTATCTTCTTTAATTCTTCTATAGTATTATCAATTCTTTCGCAAAGAATTACTTCTCCCTTAAATAATAATTCCAAAGATTTTGAAACTACTTCTGGTTTTTGTTTTGCTATTTCTTTCAAATCCAAAAGGTTACCAAAGTGAACAAAACTCCCAGACTGTGGGTTATATTTTTCTAAAATACCTATATTCTCTACAATATTATCTACCGTCATTGGTTCTCTAAAAAACTCTTTATTTACCTTTGGCAAAACATCCCATTTATAATCCTCATCCCAAAAATCCGGATCTTTTCTATTTCTTATAGCTGCATATTCTTTTATTGACTCTCTTGTACTATCAAGATTTACCCATTCATCAAAATCAAACAATAATTTATCTATCAACGAATTCCCTTCTTCTGTTGCTGTTCCATAATGAGTAAGATGGTCTAAAGTAAAAAAATCATGTCTTTCATCCAAATTTTTCAAATATAGAAAAGTCTCGGAAAATAATTTATATTTTTCTTTTGTTGTTTTTTTAGACGTTGTAAGATTAATGCCTAATTTCTTAAGAAATTTATCGGTCTTATTATTCCAATTAGGCGCTAATTCTGGATATTGTGTTCGTAAAAAGGCAGACCAAAACGATTTAGAAAATTCTTTAATTCTATAGTCTCCACTAATAACATCTTCAGCTTTTTTGAAAGGATCATTCGGGGAATTTATAATATACAATATATTTTCTCTTATTCTATTGATTTCATCTGTTACTTTCGGTTTATTTAATTTAATTCCAAGTGGTCCTTCTAATGTATTGATATATTTCAAGATTTCATCAATTAATTTTTCATTGGATAAACTTGAAAGATATTTTTTATTAAGCAAAGTGCTATTTCTCTTTTCGGATTCCTTTTTTTCCGATCCCGGATATTTTTTTTCTTTTTCATTTTTATTACTCCAAACAAAATAACCATTAAGTAATATTTTTAATTTTTCATCAGAAAGATTAAATGGAATTTCCATACTCTACCCCTCTTTTTTATTCTTAATATTAAGAATTACTTATTTTTATTTGGCTAAATATTTTTTTGGAATGTTCAATAACATCTCTTTCGAAATCACTTTCCGTAGAATACTCGTACAAAGAAAATATTTTTCCCTCAAAGGATTTCTGGGATCAGGCTTCACAACTTCACATTTTCTATTTTTGTTTTACATTTTGTATTGTCAGAAGAACTGGTATGACCCCCAAACTGTATACCTCTAGGGGGTCACTCCAAACCGTCCCCTGTTCTCCTTATAGTTTTGACACTCCTTCTTCTAAAAGTCTTTGCATTTCATATTTAGGTAAAAACATATCAACATGGAATCCGGTTTCCGGATCCATACATTCTAAACACATTCCCCAAAAGTCTCCATCTCCATCGGGTGTAAACTTTATTTTACTTGTTTTGCCACATTTAGGACACGTCATTTCAAAAAACTCTACTTTTTTTTCTTCCATACTGTATCACCTTCTTTTAAAATATGGATTATGGGTTCAGATCTTGCAATATTCTATAGTTATAGAACAATTTTTTAATTATAAACCCCGATAATCCTGATTAACCTTTATCATGATAGCTACTCCTTGCTACTAGAGGGTTTGGGAAACCAATATTGCAAATTTTTAATTTTACCAATGTATATATATTCTAAGCTCCCATTACTGGTCTTTGGAGTAAACATCTGGCAAAATTCATTAATATAAAATCTACCACCGGTATTCCCCCTAAATTGAGCTATTTCCAAAGCAACACTTTCCGCTTCTTCACTACCGATGCAAATAGACAAACGAACTTCCTTTTCAACTTGGGGGCGAACCCAATACTTGTAACAAATATCTTTACCCCCAGCTTTAAGTACATAAGGTATACCTGGATGTGGGCCTACCCATACATCACCAGGGTTTATCGGTTTACCATCCAAGTCTTTGGCATTACCGGATAATATTTTACCTTCAAATTCAAATTCTAATGGTGGGTCATATTCTCCGGCAAGGTAGTACTCCCTTTCTTCGCCAACAACAGGTACTAACACCTGTCGATATTCATTAACATAGAATGCACCGCCGGGATTACCGGTAAAACTAGTTTTTACATTATTAACCATTTCAACTAAATCCGGATGATCACCATTTGATGGGTACCAAAGCTCTCCTTCGGCAGATCGATAAAATAAGCCGACTACATACTCACCCCTCTCTATTTTTACACTATACTTTGCATCTCTATTTACATTACTCGGACAGTTCCCCAGAAATCGAACGTATTTCTCATTATCCATAATCTATTCCTCCTTTCTAAACCATAAATTATAATTAATTCTACCTACGTAAACAGGCACCCATTTATCATCATCTTCACGATATTCGCCTTCAGGTATTTTTGTCAAAACAAGCCCATATTGATTCACGATAAATGCAGCCGCTCCATACCTCCGGACCTTACGCAACTTTTTAATAAGTTCCCTATCCTGCTCCGGTGGATATTCGGTGCTACCTAATTTTCTATCGTAATAACAAATATTACTGTCTCTACGCAAGTTGTACTGTACTCCTACATAAGGTTTTTCCCAAAGATCACCACCCTGCAATCCGGCATCATCTGACAGATCGATATCCCCACCGTACGGGTCTTTAAAAAGTAACACACCTTCTACTTCTCCCACCAAAAATCTTTCTCCATTACCACCAATCGACGGTACAATAACCTGTCCAAATTCATTGATTACAAAAGCTCCTCCCTCCTCTCCTGAAATCCTTACTTTAACCTTGTTTACCGCCTTAACTAATTCTTCTATGTTGTTGCAGTCACAAGCTGTGCAAACTGATCTCCCCTCACTTCTATCCCATTCCACTACAGGCCAAAAACCATGCTCCATGGTATATTTTAGCTTAAAAGTAGAAGTTTCCCCTAAGGGTCTTCTATATCTACCCTGCCATGGCTTGGTTATGTTACCCTTAAAAGCAAACGGTTTAATATCCGTCAATTTCGTCACCTCATCTTACAGGAAATTCTAATCCCTCTTTTATCGTAATTACATAGTGATATTTGCCTTCTTTTAAATATATTACATGACCATCCTCTTTAGTAATCAATAGCTTGTTTATACGAAAAACCTCTTCTTGTATCTGCTTAACAGCTTTGAGTATTTTTAAAGCATTCTTTCCTTTAATCTTATCTTCAGCTTTTTTGCCACTCCGTGCATACAATTCTCCGCGAGGGTGTTTTTTAGCAATAACAAATCCTCCGCTCCTTTGCTTAAAATAAATTGTTTCCTCAGACCCGTCGACCAAAGAACGCGGAAACTCATCACCTGGCCGAGCTGACAAAGCATCAAATTGATTGTCGATACCTTCTTTTTCAAAATTAAAATCATCTATCAATTTAGTTACATAATAGGTTTGCCAGTTACCCGAGATTTTTTTTAGTAACAAAACATATTTTTTCTGAGAGGTTACTTTAAAACGACCATACTCTTTTCTAATCTTAAATATTTTCTCGGGAATTCCCTGAGGATTAATTGCCGGACTATTTTTTACATCAAATACATTGCCTCTGGAATCGCAGCCGTACTCAAATCCCTCATATTCGCCCGGATATATTTTACTTTCTTCTAAAATATCTTCTTCAATATCTTTTTCAAATATCGCTACATTACGTGGAGGTCCTTCTAACTCTTTAGGTTCACCCTGTAAATCCCAAAAAAAATAACGATTACGTTCAGCCCCAACTATTTTATTCCAATCGGTTTTTTCGTAAATGTACTCATCGGTTGTTTTATCCATATACAAAACATAAACTATGGCTTTTTTTTCTTTTCCATCTACTTGTGTTTTTCTTAACACCCTGCCTAAAGTTTGAATCCTCTGGCGAACTGAAGTACTCGAGGCAACAATGATCCCAATATCGGCACTGGGCACATTAAATCCCTCAATTAGAGATCTGGCAGATACAATTACTTTGGCTATACCACGGCGAAAAAGATCTATACTTGTTTCTCTTGTAATGTCAGAAAGCTGGCTATTTTCAGCAACAACTGATATACCTTTTTTTTGAAGTCGATTATATAAATTCATTACTTCCTCTATTCTTTCATGGAATAAAATTACCCGAGCATTTGGATTATCCTTTAGTTCATCTTTTAAAATATTTACAACTGCATCGCTACGAGCTTTAGCATTGTATAAAAGATATTTTCTCTCTCTGGTTTTCTGAACAAATAACCGGGCTAAATCTCCTAATCGACCTTCTTGCTTGGATAAGCCTTGACACCAACTCCACAGATCACTGTCACTGTTTATTTTTTTACCTCTTCCCTGTTCTTTGAGTTTAGAATTAAGTTCTTTTATGCTATGAGAAATACTATCGTACTTATATCGCTCCTTCACTGTTAGAGGTAAGCCATAATGCCTCAGCTCAAAACCGGGCAGAATCCCCATATCAAAAGCTTGTTTTAAAGACATTTCATAAATAAGGGGACCAATTTCTTGACCTAGAAGACTGTCATTATAATTTCCATTAAAAACAATACCATTCTTATCCTCTTCGGAATTTTCTCTTTCAGGTGTTGCAGATAGTCCTAATTCATATTTTCGGTTAACCTTAAAAACCTTACGCATTTCTGAAGCTCCTGCACGATGGCACTCGTCTACAACTAACAATAATTTACTGCCCAACTTTTCTTCAACAATATTAGGTAATTTCTTTGCAGCAGATTTAAGTACGCATATAATTATTCTCTTTTGATTCTCTTTAAAATTATCCTCGTATCCCGAACCTAGAAACCCAATAGCATCTTCAGGTAAATTACTTTTTTCTTTAATTTCTTCATACCATTGATTTAACAATACAACTGTAGGAACAACAATAGCCACACGTAAATCTTTATCTTGCTTTTGTAGTTTTTCTATTATAGCTAAAGCAAGAATGGTTTTACCTGCTCCCGTAACAACCTTGATTGTGCCTTTCTTGTCTTTGAACCAAGCATCGACGGCCTCTTTTTGCCAGGGGTATAGAGTTATTTTGTTAAGCATTTTCCATTTTGCGGGCAGAAGCTTAACTTCTTTTCTTACCTCTGCCTCAGTTTTTTCTTGGGCTTTAACTTTTTTTAACCAAAATTTTTTTGTTTCTAAATTGTGGCTAAGCAATTCCTCTTTTGGATTTAAATACCACTGTTTGAAAATATTCTTCTTCTTTTTATCGGTCAATGTATTAACCTCGCTTTACTTTTGATGTTCTTTTTTGCGTATGATATCTCATGTTTATTTTACCAATTATTTATGTGACAGGTGAAACATCCCCTTGTCTTTCTATCAAGGATAAAGACCCCATGTTTCTAGAATTCTTTTTCTTTAAAATTAAGTCCAAAACATTCTACCCCAACACCTACAATTTATTCTCATAGCTTTGTTGCATGATGTCCATACAATATTTAATATCATCCGTCTTTTCGACCCTAATTTTTAAGTTACCTGTTGCCCTATGTCCTTTATCTGAAAGATCAATAAGTTTATTTTCCGGGTCGTCGACTTCTTCTTTTAATATGTCAATATGAACCCATAATCCATTTGCTTGAATAATAATTTCTGCAAAATTTTTATCTAACTCATAAGCAATATAGAATTTTAATATTTTTTCATCTATTTTTAGTATTTTTTCCTGTAACTCATTAAATAATTCTTTTACTTTATCAGATTTACCTCTTAAATGATCTTCTACAGAATATTTCTTATAACTTACATTGGTCTTCTTTACTTTTTTGGTTGCTGATTTTGTATTCGGAAGAGCTACATTTTCAATAAATAACATTTCGCTATCATAAAGATTATACTTTTTTAATTCAATATTTTCAGAGATTCTATTTACAGCATATTTATCATATTCATTATATGACTGAGCAATTAAAATTAATCTTGGAGCATCCCAATTTACCTTTGCGTCTTTTCCTAATATTTTCTGAACTAGAATCTCAAAATCCCCTTTATGGTCTATAAGCCAATCAAGATAAAAAAGCCCTTGATTGATTACATTATTTTTTTCATTTTCTTTATATTCAATAATTACAGGAGATCCGTCTTCGTCTAATCCTAATGTATCTATTCTTCCACCATGTGTCGTTCTAAATTCAGAAGCTAAAAAACGTATTCCAAATATTTCATTTAAATTGTTCTCAAATAAAGTCTGTAATTGTTTTTCATTTTTGAATTTCTTGATCTTTAATTTCTGCACTTTTTGCTTCTCAATATTAAAAATTGCCATCTCAATACCTCTTTTCATCATTTTAAATTCTTCTTAAGAAAATGGGATGTATCTATTGTATTATTTGATCTTAGGTGATTTATTTCATGTGCTCAATTAACCCTATTTATTCCAAAAAAACATACCCTTGTCTTATTCATGGTTATTAAATTTATCATAGGTGCCTACTTTATTTAAAAGACTATTTATCTTTCATTTCCCCTTTTATCTAAAATCTTTTTAAACCAAAGGATAGCCGCTTCTCCTTCTTTGCATACAATTTCATCTATTGAGCGACTGTGCCTAATACCATTTCTCATTTCAGCTAACTGATTAAATTTTTGTATAAAAGTTTCCTTGTTTACAAATATTTTTTGGAACTCAGGCCAAAGTAATTTTGATGTAATTGTATCTTGTAATTCACGTAAATCAAAGAATTCTAACATGCTAGAAAACTTTTGATATTCATCAAAATTAAAAGCAGGATTCTTTTGAGATGCCCGTTGGATACGTTCATTAACTTTTTGTATAATATGTTGTTGAATCCTTGAAGGATCGTCATCAAGCGTACTCGCAATAACTTTTCGAAGCATAAGTTCAATTTCCTCAGTATTTTTGTCAAGTTCACGTAACTTTGGAGAAAGATCTAGCCTCTCTTTAATCAATAAATCTTCGATAGCATCCTGGATAGTCTTTTGCCGTTCAGAAATAAACTCTTCGTAATCTTCCAGTTTAAATTGCTCGCGTAAAAGTATTTCTAAGGCTTTTGTAGAAATGAAGTGAGATGAAAGAATATTTTCAACTTCTTGTTTTCCATTCCTCTCTATTAATTCAGGTAGATATTGATTTGGTAATCTGTCGTTTATAATATTTCTATTTGTTTCAGCACTTAATGGTGTTCTGTTAAGGATAGTATGAATTAAATTTCCTTCAACATTTTGTTTGCCCCAAGAAGCCGGTACAATATGATGATCATCGATGCTATCTGTTGGTGGAATTTTACCAGTTATCCAGTCCCGAGCACCACGAATGACAAGGAGATTAAATATTCCGTTATATACAGAAGAGCCACGTCTAGTTTCTTTACGAAGTTCCAGATTACGAAAATGTCCCTTAAATTCCTGCAAAATGGAAGGCTCTAAATCATCATTTTCTAACCACGCTTTTACATCAAGAAAATCACGAGCACTTGTGGATTCCACAGAACCGGAATAGCGATTTGTAAAAACAGATGCCCAATACCAATGACGAAACTTTCTTTGCCCTTTTAATTTTTGGGCAGCAGAAAGATTGTCTATAAGAAATTGAATCGCTGAAAAAACAGGCAATATGGATACATAAGGCATATACTGTGATGAAGTAACTCCGAATTCCTGTGGATGTTGAAATGATTTAATCGAATTTTCAAGTGCGAGAACCGCTTCGTCCCATTTATTTTCAAAATCTTTTATATCTTCAATTAGTATTTTCTTGCTACGAGTGCCATCAGGATTTCTAATTGGTTTTTCTTGCCCGGGAAGTAGATAATATAAGTACTTTGGTGAACAATATGCTTGACAAAGTATAGACATTACTTGAAGTATATACACGTTCATTTTAGCTGTATTGACAAATTCCAACTTAGATGAAGCTTTCCTCCACATAAGTTTAAGCTGGAGACCCTTTGGTTTAAGTAAAGCATTTATTAAATCGAATACATCAAGTCGTATTCCACGACTATTAATTTGTGTAAATATATCACAAACCTTATCGACAGCTAAATCCTTATTTAACTCTATGTAAGAAATCTGATATTCTTGAATAATGTCTTTTAAATAATCGCCAAACGTTTTAGCATTTATTGCATGTTGAGAAGCAATTTTTGCTCTTTTTTTATCATTTGAATTAACAGCTTCATTTTCTGTTTTTTTCCAGTAAGCTTCATAACCCTGTGCCCAATTGGCCAGGTCCCATCCGCCTTTTCCTACAATAGAAAGAGGAAAAAAATGCTTCTCGTACTGTATATCAGGATTATCTAAAATATTTTTAAAGCGTTTAGAAAGCCAGTCATATTGAAAGGCTTCATCATAATGTTCATTCATAAATTTATCTACATGTATAAAATAAACCGCCCTACTAGCTCTATTTGGCAAAGGTACATCCGGTGCGACGAAAGTGTAATATAGAGCTGTTAATCGTTGCTGTCCATCAAGAACGATATACTCCGGTTTACCATTTTCATAGTTCCATGGGTTTTCTCCGGTTGTATTATCGAAACCATATATAACTTCACAAGATAAAGCATCAAAATTTTCTTTTTTACCACTCCAAAGTAAAAGACTTCCGATATAATAATCTAAAAAAATAGAACGCATTAAATCACGAATATCCCATGGCTTCCATTCAAAATCCCTTTGAAAATCTGGAATAACAAAACGACCTGCTTTTAATCTGGAAATAAGAAGGCTAAGACTTATATGATCTGGTTTTTGAGCATCTTTCATAAAAAAACTCCTTTTCTATTTTTCTCTTATTTTTACAAATTATATATTTTTGTTTCTCTATTATTGTCTTTATTTTCTATAATCGCATTTTTAATTCATCAATTTCTTCTTTAAATTCAGGCGCATTTTTTTAATCAAAGACAAATACTCGATAACTATTTTTTTTAAGACATCTCCTTTTGTCTTCATCCTCCTGCTTCGTACTTTCTTCTTCATGTACAGGCCCATCTACAAAAATACACAATCCTTTAGATCCTAAATCTTCATAAAAAAAATCCGGTTTTACTTTTGGAGCATTACCATCATAAATAACTTTTTGTACATCATCAGTAAAATTTCCCGGGGTAAGGTTTCCGCATTTGACATAGAGGTCTTAAATGTCAAATGTTGAGACCTGACCCCTTTTTTTGCTTTTATTCCAATTAGGCGCTAATTCTGGATATTGTGTTCGTAAAAAGGCAGACCAAAACGATTTAGAAAATTCTTTAATTCTATAGTCTCCACTAATAACATCTTCAGCTTTTTTGAAA
>Ga0307991_1003413_pt1 | contig 10298 bp, 8 predicted proteins | sample EllFjometagen131_FD_203146 | JGI IMG/M metagenome (GOLD analysis project Ga0307991, IMG submission 203146) | Marine microbial communities from Ellis Fjord, Antarctic Ocean - #131 | ecosystem: Environmental > Aquatic > Marine > Unclassified | place: Southern Ocean | collected 2014-10-08 | reverse complement strand
GTTCAGAGGTTGAACTCCCTTGGTATTAAACCAATTGAATCAATAACTAAGGGAAATATCGCGAAGCAGTTAACCCTGAACTTTGAATCCCGCTTTCAGCGGGAAACCCTGAACCCAGACCGAGCTGATATCAAATTAATTTGCAATCCCGTGGGATATATAGATCTACAGTCATTTGTATAAAGTGAATGACGAGGTCTGAAATATGAAAATGTGAAAAAAATGGGGACATTTATTTCAAGACCATTTTATGTGCTAATGGCTAAATGCTAATGGCTAACCGCGCAGGTCGAACCATTTTAGAAATCCCAAACCATTGCGAAACAATAAAAATAGGCAATAGGATTATTATTCCTTGACAAGAGAAAATTTATAAAATATATTTTCTACTTTGTATACTGTATACATAAATGGATTGATATTAAACAAGGAGGAGAATCAAGATGGCTAAGTTACTTTTTGAATGGGATTATTCTTCATATCCAGGTGCAAAAAAGTATCCTCATCTGTTCAAACCTATCCAGTTAGGAGAGCTTACTATTCCAAACCGGATAAAATATGCTGCAACCGAAGATAACCTGAATGATCACAACGGTTTTGTTACAGACGCTGATGTTGCCTATCTGAAGGAAAGGGCTAAAGGGGTTGTTGGCGGTATATGCACCATGCAGGGTGTTTATATGGATGAGAAACGTATGGGGCAGGGGTATGTCGGACAGGCTGCTGCATGGGATGATAAATTCGTTCCCGGCTTAACAAGATTTGTTGATGCAATTCACGAGGAGAGAGCTGTTGCTGCATGCCAGCTAATGCACTGCGGCAGGGTTGGCGCAGTCGAGGTTGACAAGTGCCAGGGTCCTTCAATTGTCCCGCAAAGACTGAGGATTTTTCGACCGGTTCAGGAGATGACTAAGGCGGACATAAAGCAATGCCTAAAGGAACATCTTGATGCTACTGAAAGACTACTTAAGGCAGGGTTTGATGTTGTTGAAATTTCAGGAATTGTAGGTTATCTGCTATCAAACTTTGTGTCAAGCTATACCAACAGGCGTACGGATGAGTATGGCGGTGATATACGGGGAAGGATGAAATTTGTCGTAGAACTCATACAGGGGGTTAAAAAGATGTGCGGTGATGTCCCTTTAGGTATTAGACTTTGCGCAGAAGAACTTTTAGACGACGTAAGGGGTAACACCCACGAAGAATCAATGATTACCTATGAAATGGCAGAGGAAGCGGGGGCGGATTTTATGAGTGTCACTGCCGGTTGGCAAGAGTCTATAGTGCCGGTAATCAGTAGAGATGTACCAATGGGATCATGGCTTCATCTTGCAAAACGTGCAAAAGAGCATATGAAAATACCAGTGCAAATGGCATACAGACTTTTTACACCGGATATTCCTAACAAGGCTATTGGAGATGGTGAACTGGATTTCTGGGAAATGTGCAGGCCGATGATTGCCGACCCCCTTATGCCCAAAAAAGTATTGGAAGGTAGAGAGGAAGATGTAAGACACTGCGTTGCATGTAACCTTTGTCTCGCACGGCTTTTCCGAGATGCTCCCATGACATGCTATATTAATCCTGTATGTGCCCATGAGTCAGACCCTGCCTTTGCTACCCCGGAGAAGACACAAGATCAAAAAAATATTATGATTGTCGGCGGTGGTCCTGCGGGGCTGGAATGCGCGTATTCTGCAGCTCGAAGGGGCCATGAAGTGCATGTGTATGAGAAGGGCGAAGAGTTGGGAGGTACCCTTCTTCAGGCATCAAAGGCTCCATATGGAGATGAAGAGCTTATGACATGTATAAATTATCAAAAGACCCAGTGTGAGAAGTCAGGTGTAACTTTTCATATGGGAACAGAGGTAACAGAGGATTTGATCCAGGAAGAACTGCCTGACAGTGTAGTCTTGGCCACAGGTCCGGTTTATGCAAAGGGTGAAGGCACCGGTTTTGACAGGGAAAACGTTGTTAATGTGCTGGATGTTTTGAGCGGTGATGCTAAAGTTGGCGATAAAGTTGTGGTGTGGGGAAACAGAAAGCCAGGCATTGGTGTTGCCCTGTTCCTTGCCAAGCAGGGGAAAAAGGTTACTATTGTCGGGAAAGATAAATCTGCAGGATTTGATGTCAATCCATCCTTCAAGTGGAGATATATGATATATCTCAGACAAAACGGAATCATGGCATACAATGATTGCGATATTGAAAGCATTGATGAAAAAGGGGTTATGGTCAAGACCTATGATGGGTATAATTTTCCTGTAGAATGTGATACTGTTGTTGTAACTGAGAGAGAGACAAATAATAGTCTTAAGGATATAGTCCAACAAGAAGGTATTGAACTTTTTGTCGTTGGAGATGCGTTGGTGCCTCGTAATTTATCTAGCGCAGTGCATGATGGTTACCGAATAGGAATTCGGATTTAAAGAGGAGGTTAAAAATGTCATTTAATGCAGAAAAAGAAATAACAAAACTGTGGAAAAATCTGCATGGCGCCCAGGATGAAATCGGTAAAACTTACTACAGGTGGAGGGAAGCCGCCCTGCAATTTGCAGGGCCTGATGTAAAACCTTTGGACGTAAGTTTAAAAACAGCTGAAATTATGGGCATGGAGATCGGCAAAAGCTTTCTTCCCCGTTTAAATTGGTTAAAGGGAGAGGAGGCCTGGCTAATGAATTTGGCAAAAAATATTGCAGGCAATTGGATAAACCAGGGGGCAATTGTAGAGGTTGAAAAAGGTGAAAACCCATTAGAGGTTTTCATAAAATGGAAAAGATGCCCATGGCCGACATTCGCCAAAGAACATGGTGTTGACATGGAAGAAGATGTATTATGTTGCGATATGATCTTGCAGACAATACTTAAGGATATAAACGAGTTTTTTAATACAAACTATAAGATAGAAACCTTAAAGGCCATCCCAAGAGGAGAAGGGGTATGCTTGAGGAGGTTGTACAAGGATAATAAACAGGAGTAATAATATGGCTGCTCAAGTAGATACTGAAAAATGCACCATGTGTGGGGGTGTGGTTCAACCAATTTGCGTAGAGGTATGCCCGGATTTAGCAATAAGAGTCCAGGATAACAGGATTGTGGTCACAGAGTTTTTATGTGAAGATTGCAACGAATGTGGCTGTGTTTGCCCTGATTCGGCAATAACAGTGCCGGTTGAAAAGGTAACATTTTAGTAAAAATAAAGAGGTAAAATGAAGGCTAACAAGATAGATCATATATGCATTGCAGTTAAGAATCTCGAAGAGGCCAGGAAAAAGTGGGAGCCTATTTTGGGAAAACCGCAACCGGATGACCCCTATGTTGATGAATTGGAAAAGATAAGGGTCGCCCGATACTGGCTTGGGGAGGTTGGATTTGAGTTAATGGAGTCCACATCCCCTGATGGAGATGTAGCAAAGTTTATCAATAAGAACGGCGAAGGTGTCATGCTTATCAGTTTTAATGTGGATAACACCAGGGATTCTATAAAAGAATTAGAAGGTAAAGGATATCCGTTTATTGGAGGGGCCAGACCGTTCAGGGATTGTGAATTTGCCTTTATACATCCTAAGGCGGTAAACGGTGTTCTCCTGGAATTAATAGATTATAAATGGGATGAGCTGAAAAAATAGGTAACAGTTAATGGTCTAAAGCCCAGGGTTCAGTGTTTCAGATCCCTGGGCCAGTCAATTTTTCCACTTAATGTGTTTGGGGACACGGCCTGCAAAATAAATGAAAAATACATATTGACTTGTCCTAACATCAAGCCTAAGCCTTTAAAAGTTATCAAAAAGCTCTTTATATCTTCCATATCCTTCTTTCTCCAGATCTTCCTTCGGGATAAACCTTAAGGCTGCTGAATTAATGCAATATCTCATCCCCGTAGGCCGTGGTCCGTCACTAAATACATGTCCCAGGTGGGAATCGGCATATTTGCTTCTTACCTCGATTCTGACGGAAAAAAGTTTTCTATCCTCCTTTTCGGTTACAACGTTAGGTTCAATGGTGTTTGAGAAACTTGGCCATCCGGTCTTAGAGTCGTATTTGTTGATTGAGCTAAAAAGAGGCTCCCCGGAGACAACATCAACATATATTCCATCTCTTTTATTATCCCAGTACTCATTATCAAATGCTCTTTCAGTGCCATCTTTCTGCGTCACGCTATATTGTATAGGGGTTAGCCTTTCCCTGAGCTCCTGTTCAGATGGTTTTCCGTAACCAACTTTATCATTTAGTTTATCGGTCCATATCTTTTTTAAATACTGGTCCCGACCAGACCTGTCTCTGTAATATTTATACTTCAAGGGGTTTTTCTTGCAGTAATTTTGGTGGTATTCCTCTGCCTCATAAAATTTTGAAAATTTTACAATCTCTGTGACTATTGGATCTTCATATCTTCCAAACTTATTCAGATTTTGTTTGGAAATTTCCGCTAAACGTCTCTGTTCATCATTGTAGTAATAAATGGCGGTCTTATATTGAGGGCCCCTGTCCACAAACTGGCCACCTTCATCTGTTGGATCAACTTGCATCCAGTATACATCAAGCAGGTTTTGATAGTTTACCCTATCTGGATTATATAAAATTTGAGCTGCTTCAACATGGCCGGTTCCGCCGGTGCATACCTCTTCATATGTGGGGTTTTCTATATGTCCGCCGGTGTAACCTGAGATTACCTTAATAACTCCATCAATATTTTCAAAAGCGTGCTCCATGCACCAAAAACATCCCCCTGCAAATGTAGCTTTTTCTGTTTTTATTTCTCTATTAGTCACAACAATATCCTTTCCCGCATAATACTCCCCGGCATTTCCGTAAGTGATTGCGGCAGTAATAAATATAAAAACAAGTATAATTATCTTTTTCATATGAATCCCTGAAATGTCATTTTATGATATATTGACAAAACCGTAAAAAGCAATACAATACTTGGCATCCTTCATTTACCGGATTACATTTTTTTAAAAAGGCATGTATTTTTGCCTACTTTAGGATGCAGAAACTTGCCTTCCGTTTATTATGGCATCAATATCTATTAACCTTGACATGGGATAATATTTGCCCTATGTTCTGCCCTATTGTAATTATCAAAATAAAACACATATACCATTTAATAAAACTATTTATAAGAGAGATTAAATTATGAAAACAAAACTTATGATCGCCCTCGGCATATTGGTTGTTGCCTTGTTATGGCTAATTGCCTCAATCTATCCTGACTGGCTCTGGTTTGAGAATCTATCATTTTCCAGTGTTTTTTGGACCATACTTATTAGCAAATTTAGCTTTGGCGTCATTGTCTGGTTGCTGTTAATTATCATCGTATTCTTAAATATTTATGCAGCAAAGCGGCTAAACCGTGGAAGTGTGCGAGGAGAAGAGTTCGGTGACAAGGGTGGCTATTTTGCACAGCTCGGAATTTCAAGCAACACCATTAATATTTTTTTATTGGGCTTTATTCTGATTGTAAGCTTTGTTATTGCATCAAAGGGGTCAAGCGAGTGGGATATGGTTTTGCGCTATTTACACCAGCAACCCTTTAACGATACAGACCCTATTTTTCACAAGGACATTGGGTTTTTCATTTTTTCACTTCCGTTTTATGCCTTTATCCAATACGGTTTATTGATTCTATTCCTCTTTGCCGGCGGGCTTGTCATCGTTTGGTACCTTAGGGATGGGGCCATGCAGATAATTGATGCATATACCCATGAAGAGGGTAAGGCCGTATCTTTGCCAAAAATTACAATATCAAAAAATGCGAAAAAACACCTTATTTTCCTTGGAGGAATAATTGCCCTGCTTTTATCATGGGGATATTATCTAAAAATCTATAATCTTATTTATTCTACACAGGGTCCTGCATTTGGCGCAAGCTTTACCGATGTTCATGTCAAAATAGTCTGCTATAAAATTTCGATTTTCCTTTCCATGGCATTATCTTTAATCCTTTTTTTAAACGTATTTATGACCGGTTCAAAAAAAATATTATGGATAAGCATAGGCGCCTGGTTAGGGTCCATATTTGTGTTAAGCACAATCATCCCTATGACGGTACAAAAATTTGTGGTAAAGCCCAATGAAATGGCAAAAGAATCAACTTATATTGAATACAATATAGATTTTACCCGCAGGGCCTATAATTTAAACAAAATAAAAGAGACCGACTTTGCTGTAAAAGATACATTAAGCCTAAAAGATATCAAGGAGCAGAATGCAACGATTCAAAATATAAGAATATGGGATGAACGACCGCTTCTCCAAACATATAAACAGATTCAATCCATTCGGCTCTATTACGATTTTAATAATGTAGATGTAGATCGTTATACAATAGACAACCAATACAGGCAGGTTATGCTGTCTGCCAGGGAAATGGTCTCAGATCAACTGCCTCCCCAGGCCAATACTTGGGTCAACAGACATTTAATTTACACACATGGTTACGGTGCAGCTCTAAGTCTTGTAAACGAGGTAACGAGCGAGGGACTCCCTGATCTCTTAATCAAAGACCTTCCCCCATCCTTTGTGCCTGATCTGAAAATAGAACGACCGGAGATTTATTACGGAGAAAGAACGGATGATTATGTCATGGTAAAAACTGACGCCAATGAATTTGACTATCCGAGGGGGGACAAGAATGTTTATGCTAATTATACAGGCGATGGAGGTGTTCCAATTAAATCCTTTTTTAGGAAAATTTTGTTTGCCATTGAATTCCTTGATCCCCAGATACTGTTTACAAATTATTTAAAAAATGACAGCAGGATAATGTATAATCGCCGCATAAGCAACAGGGTAAGCTCAATTGCCCCATTCATTGATTATGACAGCGACCCTTATTTAGTTATATCCAAGGGAAAACTCTATTGGATGTTAGATGGCTACACAACATCCAATATGTATCCCTATTCCACCAGATCTGCTCGGCGTTTTAAAAATAATAGAATAAATTATATCCGAAATTCGGTAAAGATCACGGTTGACGCCTATAATGGTGATGTACATTTCTATATGATTGACGAAAATGACCCTATTGTAAAGACCTATGCGGCTATATTCCCAGACTTGTTTAAACCTTTCGATGAAATGCCGTCTGATTTAAAGAGCCACATACGTTATCCCAGAGACCTGTTTAAAATACAGGTAGATACATACACAAAATACCATATGGAGGATAGCCAGGTCTTTTACAATCAGGAAGACCTCTGGCATGTTCCTGATGAGTTGTATGGTGACAGTAGACAGGAAATGAAACCCTACTATGTTATAATAAAACTGCCTGAAGAGGACAAAGAAGAGTTCCTTTTAATGATCCCCTTTACCCCATCTAAGAAAGATAATATGATTGGGTGGCTCGCTGCCAGAAGCGACCTTCCCAATTACGGCAATATGTTGGCATATAAATTACCTAAGGAAAAACTTGTTTACGGGCCTATGCAAATCGAAGCAAGAGTTGATCAGCAAACAGATATTTCAAGAGAATTGAGCCTGTGGGGTCAGAGAGGGTCAAGGGTTATCAGGGGTAATCTTTTGGCCATACCTGTAAGTGGAACATTCCTATATGTAGAGCCGATTTATTTAGAGGCTAAGCAGGAGGAGAGTGAGCCGTCTCCACAAACACAAACAACCAAACGGGGAGTTTTAGGAAAACCTCAATCAGGCCAGCCAGGGGGGGTAAGAGGGGTCGATAGAAGCAGGAGAGCATCTCTTCCTGAACTCAAAAGGATTATAGTGGCCTTTGGCGGCCGCCTTTTAATGGAGAAAACACTTGATGATGCACTTCGTGGTCTGTTAGGTGAAGATATTTCCTCTGAAAAATTCCAGCCTACATCTGTTTTGCAAACCCTTAATGCCCCGGGTCTTAGCGCATTGGCATTGCAGTATTACAATGAGGCTAAAGAGCAGTTGCGGCAGGGAAATTGGGCAGGGTATGGAGAAGCGCTGGAACAATTAGAAAACACACTGAGAGAGATGCTGGAAAAAAAGTAACTTAGGTATATCGCCACAAAGCCTGCCCTGGTGCGACATTATTGGGATATTGTATATTGAATATTGATTTTTCAAGGATTTTATATCAAATAACTACTTTACAAAGACAGGTCTGGGCCAGGGCACTAAGCCAAAAAGATTATAGAATTTTTTCATTAATGTGCCTTCGTGTCCCTGGCCCAGACCTGGCTGACAATGTATAGACTTATGTTATTTAAGCTTGAAAAAAATTACAGCGATTGTAACATAGGCAAATATGTGGCGCCAGGGCGGGCTTAGTGGCTGAATATATACGAAAAAAATAACTGAAAAAGTGAAGAAGTGCGATTTTATTGAGCCTGATACTTGAAACCTGTGGGTGCCTACGAGATTGACATGGAATTACAGTTTGTCGGCAACTCGGATATAAAAATAACACCGATTATCATGGGTACCTGGCAGGCAGGAAAAAGCGGGTGGTCAGGCATAGACGATGCAGAAATCACCAAGGCAATACGTGGCGCCTTTGATGAAGGCATCACTACGTTTGATACTGCCGAAGAGTACGGATGGGGTTATTCCGAACAGGTTCTGGGGTCTGCCCTGTCCCATGTTCGAGATCAGGTTATTTTTGCAACCAAGGTACATCCAAGAAATCTTCAACACGATCAGGTTATACATTCATGCCATCAATCCCTTAAAAACCTTAAAACAGACTACATAGATCTTTACCAAATCCATTGGCCTTCAGGGTCCTGGGGAACTAAAAAAGTTCCTATTGAAGAAACTATAGGGGCAATGAACGAATTAAAGGATCAGGGTAAGATTCGTGCAATAGGCGTCTCTAATTTCTCAGTGACTCAGCTTCAAGAGGCGATGAGATTTGGCCATATTGACAGCCTTCAATCACCGTATTCCCTTTTCTGGCGCCATGCGGAAAGGGAGGGTATGCCATATTGCATTGAACAAAATATAACATTTCTGGCCTATTCCTCCCTATCACAGGGAATACTGACAGGTAAATTTCAACCGGATCATAGATTTGCTAAGAAAGACCACAGAAAAAGAAACAGGCTGTTTCAACCGGAAAATTTCAACAGGGTGCAGAAGGCCCTAAAAAAACTTGACCCCATAGCAAAACGTAATAATGTTAGCATAGGCCAGCTATCATTAGCCTGGCTCATTGCCCATCCAAAGACACACCCAATCGCCGGTGCAAGAAATGTCGAACAGGCCCTTCAAAACATAAAGTCCATAGACGTTAAACTATCTGACAAAGACTTAGCGGAGATGGATGCCATCAGCCGTATTGTTACGGAACATCTTGATGATAATCCAGTCATGTGGAAAGTTTGATTGTTGAGATAACATTATTTCCGGCTAAATATGACGGTTTCGTAAAAAGTTCCAAAATACCATTTTCCGTCATTCCGGCCTGTCTGCGTGCGACGCACAGGCAGGCGAAATCCGGAATCCAGTCTTTTCAAGCAGCTGCAGACCTTCTGGACTCCGGTTTTCACCGGAATGACGACTTTTTACGAGTGCATCAAGTATAAATAGGTTTCCTTTTCTCCAAAAAGGCAACTACGCCCTCGCGGCCACCAGGCTGTTCAGCGCACCATGAAAGGAATTCCCTCTCTTTTTCAAGTTGTTCTTCAAGAGAGTTATTAAAGGAATCAACTATCAATTTTTTAGAGGCCGCAAAAGAAGAGACGGGGATTTGTTGAATTTCTTCAAGCAATTGGAGAGCCCTTTTCACTGACTGGCCATCTTCCACCACATAGGTCACAAGACCGAGAGACAGGGCCTCTTTACCGCTAATAGGCTTGTCCAATATGGCTATTTCCATGGCCTTTGCAATCCCTACAAGCCTGGGCAATGTGAATGTCCCCCCGCCATCAATACTCAAACCATTGGTAGTGTATGCGTGTCTTAAAGTGGCGGATGCCTCCATTACCCTGAAATCGCAGGCAAGGGCCATGGAAAAACCGCCGCCTGCAGTGATGCCATTTATTGCCGCTATCACAGGCTTTCCCATGCGGCGAATTTCCAGAATGGTCTGATGGTATTTAGGGGCCAATTCATAAAATGCATCTCCGTAAGACTGTCTGTAGCCGGCTAACCATTTTAAATCCGCCCCTGCACAGAAGGCCTTTCCCTCCCCTGTAATAATTACACCCCTTACGAGTTTGTCCCTGGCAACCTTCATAAGTTTTTCTATTAATAGCTGAATCATGTCTAATCCGAATGAATTAAAGACATCAGGTCGATTCAGGGTTACCTTTGCAACCCCGTTTGATATGTCCAATTTAACAGCTTGGCGACCACCG
>Ga0307991_1003407_pt1 | contig 10303 bp, 8 predicted proteins | sample EllFjometagen131_FD_203146 | JGI IMG/M metagenome (GOLD analysis project Ga0307991, IMG submission 203146) | Marine microbial communities from Ellis Fjord, Antarctic Ocean - #131 | ecosystem: Environmental > Aquatic > Marine > Unclassified | place: Southern Ocean | collected 2014-10-08 | reverse complement strand
TAGCTGAATGTAAAGCATCACAAAAACGTCACATATATGTCACAGCGTAAACATGCAGCCCCTAAACGACAACAGCCGATTCGCTAAGTAAGCGAATCGGCTGTTGAAATATTGGTTGCGGGGGAAGGATTTGAACCTCCGACCTTCGGGTTATGAGCCCGACGAGCTACCAAACTGCTCCACCCCGCGTCATGTGTTGGTTAGTGCTTTTCTAAAGCCCGCTATGTGTACCAAATACCCCATGGTACTGTCAAGACCTTATATATTATTTATGGCGTATCGACAAAGCTTTTCAGTCGCTTAGCACGACTGGGGTGACGTAATTTGCGCAATGCTTTGGCTTCTATTTGGCGAATACGCTCACGGGTGACGCTGAAATCCTGACCAACCTCTTCGAGGGTGTGGTCTGATTTCTCCCCGATGCCGAAACGCATGCGTAACACTTTTTCTTCGCGTTCGCTCAGGGTTGATAAAACCTCGGCGGTTTGGTCGGAGAGATTGCTCTTGATAACCGCTTCCAGTGGAGATACCGCCCCTTTGTCCTCGATAAAGTCACCGAGAGAAGAATCTTCCTCCTCGCCGATGGGTGTTTCTAGGCTGATTGGTTCTTTGGCTATTTTAAGCACGCGACGGACTTTTTCCAGCGGTAGATCCATCCGTTCAGCGATCTCCTCGGGTATCGGTTCGCGCCCGAGCTCCTGTACTAACTGCCGGCTGGTGCGGATAAGTTTATTGATGGTCTCAATCATGTGTACCGGAATGCGGATGGTACGCGCCTGATCGGCAATTGCTCTGGTTATAGCTTGGCGAATCCACCAGGTAGCATAGGTAGAAAATTTGTAGCCGCGCTGATACTCAAATTTATCTACTGCTTTCATCAGGCCAATATTTCCTTCCTGAATCAGGTCGAGAAATTGTAGCCCACGATTGGTATATTTTTTGGCGATTGAAACCACTAGGCGCAAGTTAGCTTCTACCAGCTCGGTTTTGGCCAATTTGGCACGCCATTCACCACGGTGTACCTCTTTGAGTGATTCCAGTAAGGCCTCGGAGGTGTAGCCGGTTTCATCCTCTACTCGTTTAAATTTGCGCTGCGCCCCTTTGAGCCTTTTTTCTACAATTAGCAGCTGCTCGGTACTTTTCCCCAGCTCGGCGGCAACGTTGGCGCACTCTTCGTCACTTTTATGCAAACGGCGCAGATGACTGCGGATTTTTTTGTGTGAACAACCGAGTTCCTGTTCACAGGCTTCGACTTCACTTAACCCTTTTTTTAACTGAATAGCCAGTTCTTTCAGGCGTATAGCAATTTTAGCCAGGGTCTGTTCTTTCAGCCGCATCTGGCGCATTAATCCACAAAGTTCGGTCTTTATATCCTCAATGCGCTCTAGGGCGAGTTTTTTTTCAGTGGCGCTGCCCTCACTGGCAATTTTTTGCTGTTCTTCCAATTCTTCTTTTTGGACGGTTATCTGCGCGATAATATCAAGTATTTTACGGTACTGGCGATCTTCAGCTTCAGCCCCTTCTTCTTCATCGTAGTCTTTGGTGATTTCAGAGATGCCGATGGTGCCTTCACTCAATTCGTTGCCTAGAGATATAATCTCCTCGAGGGCAATAGGGGTGCGCAAAACCACCTGAGTGATGAGACCTTCACCTTCCTCAATGCGCTTGGCGATTTCAACTTCGCCTTCGCGGGTCAACAGCGAGACTTGACCCATTTCGCGCAGGTACATGCGCACCGGATCACTGGTACGACCTATTACCCCAGCTTCAAAGCTGGGATTGTCCTCTTTATTGGTTTTATGGTTCTTGTCGGTGGTCTCGTTAGTATCGTCGTCTTTTGTATCATCGTCGATAATTTCGATGTCGAGATCACCGAACATACTCATCACTTCTTCTAGTTGTTGAGGTGAAACCATATCTTCAGGAATCGCATCATTCACCTCCTCATAGGTCAGAAACCCTTTTTCTTTGCCTGTCTCAATGAGTAGCTGAAATTCTTCCTCTTTTGTCTTTTTCGCCATAAATGTTGGTCTCCTGTCAACTGCTGAGTCATTCGTCGTTGCTAGATGTAGCTAATTGTTGCGGTTTTTCAGTTGTCGGTTGATTTGCGTTAACTCTTGCAGGCAGGCTGTCTGGCGGTCCGAATCATTTTGTTGATCGGCCTCACGCATTAGCGCATGCAGCTCTGTCCTGCGTTGTTTTAACCGTCCTTGTGTTACCGCTAAGCGGCAGTCAGTGAATATCTCGTCTATATTCTCATCAGGTAGTTCTGCGCCGCGGATTAAAATATCCGTCAATAATGTCTGTTGTGCTGTGCTATGACAGCTATCCAGTAATGCTTCATCTGGTTTAGATTGTTGTTGCCATGCTTGGTGGATAATTTCTGCTAAAAAATTGCAATCTTCGTCATCAAAAAAATCTTCTAATCCTGTGGCTACCGCCTTGCTGCTGACCTTTTCATCCGCGAGCATTAAGCTGAGTAGCCATCTTTGTGCCTTGGGCAGCGCTGCTTCCCGCATTGATGCAGGGCTTTTGCGTTGCGCTTGATGGCCAACAAAGTTAGCTTCGTAGTCTGGTTGTTGCGCTGGTGGTTCTCCCGCTGGTGTTGCTGCGGAGGAGCGCTGTCCAGCATGTGCGCTAGCTGCTCGCAGACGCGGCTGTTGTGCCGTTTTGCTGCGGGCGAGTTGGCGGTTAAGTAGTTCATGGGATACCCCACTGTGGCGTGCCAAGGCTCCTAAGTGGAGATCACGCTCAATTTCATTGGGTACATGGCTGATCATCAGCACTATTTCGTTGATGGCCTGTGCCTGTTGTTCGGCGTTGCCCGTGCAATTGTGCAGCATGGTGAGCATATAAAAATCAAGTGCCGATTGCGCTTGTTCCAAGCGTTGCCCGAATTTTTCTGCCCCTTCACGTTTAATACAGCTGTCGGGATCATCCCCGGCAGGCAGGCTGAGAGTCTGCAACTGGAGACCGGACTGAAGCAGGTCGGGCATGGCTCTGAAACAGGCCTTTTGCCCAGCTTGGTCCTGATCAAACAGCAGTATCACCTGATCAACGTAGCGTTTTAATACTTTTGCGTGTTCGGTGGTTAATGCCGTCCCGCAGGTTGCCACTACATTTTCAATACTGGCCTGTACCAGTGCGAGATGGTCGAAATAACCTTCAACTACTATTGCTTTGCGTTGGCGGCGCATGTCGTTTTTTGCCTGCGAGAGACCGTATAGAATGCTGCTCTTATAGTATAGCGGTGACTCCGGCGAATTAATGTATTTGGGCAAACTGTCGTCCAGTACCCGCCCACCAAAAGCGACGATATTGCCCGTCGTGTCGTCTATGGGAAACAGCAGGCGCTGGCGAAACATGTCGTAATCGGGGCGATTCTCAGTGCCGCTGCGAATTAGCCCAAGCTGTTTTGCCCGTTCAGCATCGATGCCTTCATGCTGTAAATGCTTGCATAAGCTGTCCCAGCTATCGGGAGCATAGCCGAGGCGAAAGCGGCGCACTACTTCACTGCTAAAACCTCGGCGTCTTATATAACCACGCGCTTGCGCTGCACGTGGATCATTAACTAGTAGCTGGTGGTAAAACTCTGTAGCTACAGTATAAACGTGCAGCAGTTGCTCCCGTTCTTTACGCCGATGCAGCTCATGAGCATCGGGCTCATCCCGAGGTATTTCTATCCCGACTTGCTCGGCGAGACGACGTACCGCCTGTGGAAAGGCGAGCCCTTCGATGCGCATTAAAAAGCTGAAAACATTACCACCAACGCCGCAACCAAAACAGTGAAAAATCTGTCTGGCGCTATTTACATTAAATGACGGCGTCTTTTCGTTGTGAAAAGGACACAGCCCCAAATGGTTAGCACCGGAGTGTTTTAACTGCACATAGCTGGAAATAAGCTCGACTATGTCGACACGTTCGCGTATCTGCACGATCAAGTCGTCCGCAATGCGTCCGGTCATTAAGTTCCCCTAGCAAGTTATCCTGTTAGTCCCCGAGTTGGATTACGGTCACCGCAGCGCCACCACTATTTTCATCGGCGGCATGGAATGCGGTAACTGCACGGTGCCGAGCCAACATGGCAGCGATTGCCGTACGTAAGGCCCCAGTTCCGCGACCATGAACGACACTCACATCTTTCCAGTTGTGCAGCAAGGCATCGTCGATAAGCCGTTCCACTTGATCAATGGCATCCTCCACGTGTAGACCAATCACTTCTACCTGGGGCTTAAAATTGTTGTTTTCCGTGTGTCTGTGCACACTGGTAGTTTTTTTTGCCGCCTGAGCAAAACGGCGCGGCTCAAAGGCTTCCAGTGCCTTAAGTGCTAAGCGCATTACCTTGCCATGGCAATTTAATTCTATTTCGTCACCATTTATCTGGTGCACTATTGCTTCGGTGTTCAGGGCAGGAATGCGCACCAGTTCACCGATCCCTAAATTTTTTGGCACAGCGTGCTGGCTGCGTGCTTGTTGCGGTTTGAGCTGTAACTTCTCTTTAGTTTCGCGAGTCAGGCGCATCAACTCCGCCTGTTGTTGGCTGCCACCTATCTCAACGTTGCCGCCTGCTTGTTGACGCGCTTGTTTAAGCAACTGGCGCATCTGATTCTGAGTATCGGTGATTATCTGTTCAGCTTGCCGTTGGGCTTTGTTTAAGAATTTGTTACGCGTATTCTCTAACTCCACCAGCAGTTTGCGGCGTTTTTCCCGTTCCAATGCCGCCTGTTCAAGTAGTTGTTGTGCCTCCTGTCGATCGCGTTGCAACTGCGTGCGCAATTGATTAAGTTGCTCAACCATGGCCAAACCATCACGTTCTTCGCGCCCGAGGTAACTATCGGCCTGAGCCAGTACTGTTGCCGGTATGCCCATGGTGCTGGCGATGGTAAAGGCGCTGCTGGCGCCGGGAATGCCATAATGTAGGCGGTACGTAGGTGCCAGCGTGCGCGGATCAAACTCCACTGCGGCGTTCTCTACCCGTTCATGCAAAAAGGCATAACTTTTAATCATGTTGAGGTGGGTGGTGACCACCGTGCGTGCTCCCACTGCGCGCAAACGATCCATTACTGCCAAAGCTAACGCGCCGCCCTCAGCCGGATCAGTGCCGGTACCGGCCTCATCGAGCAACACCAGCGAGTTGCCATCAACATGTTGTAAAATCCGCCGTATCCGAGATAGGTGCCCAGAAAAGGTGGATAGGTTTTCTTCTATGCTCTGCTCATCGCCAATGTCGGCAAATATTTTGTCGAACAAGTAGACGCGGCTTTTGGGATCACAGGGGATGGGCAATCCCGCTGAAACCATCAAAAATAATAGACCGACAGTTTTCAGTGCGACAGTTTTGCCGCCGGTGTTTGGCCCACTGATTATCAGGGTATCGTGTTTTTTACCCAGCCGCAGATCGATTGCTACCGCCTGCTGCTGGCGCGGTTGCCCGGCGTTGTCTATCAACAACAATGGGTGACGTACCTGTAACAGTTCCAATTGCCGCTTGGCGGTTATCTGTGGAACATTAGCTCCAGTTGCCCGTGAAAAACGTGCTGCCCCTGCGTAGTAGTCCAAGCGTGCCAGTATATGTTGATTGGCCCCTAGCTGCTGCCGAGCCGCGCCCACTGCCGCTGCCAATTGCAGTAAAATTCGTTCAACTTCGCGTTGTTCTTCGCGCAGCAGCGTTTGCAGAGCGTTGTTACGCTCTAGTACTGTTGCTGGTTCGATGTACAGCGTTTGTCCGCTAGATGATTCATCATGAACGAATCCCTTGACCCGTCCGCGAAAGTCAACGCGCACCGGCACCACATAACGACCGTTGCGCTCGGTTATAATATGTTCCTGAAACACGCCGTCGAAGTGACTGTTGCTGAGCATCGCTTCGAGTGCGGAGCGGATACGGTTGCGTACGGTCTTACTTTGATTGCGCAAATCTGCCAATTGCCACGATGCACCATCGAGGACATCGCCACCAGGGGCGATGCTGGCGCGAATTAAATCACGCAATTCAGCCTGTAGATCTAACTGCAGCACCTCAGTAGTAAGCTGCGGTGCCAAGCGCTCGGCACTGAAGTAGCGCTTGCAAGCGCGGGCAGCATCCAGACTGTCAGCTACTTCTAGCAGCGCCGTAGCGGATAGCCAGGCGCCCGATGTGCGTACTCTTTCCAGGGTGTCATTGAGATCGTAACTGCCACCTAATGGTGGTGCGCCGTGTTCTTCTAGCAAAGCCTGCGCTTCGGCAATGCGCTCTAGCGATGCGGTGACCTGCTCCTGCTTTTGCAGCGGTTGCAACGCCAACGCTAGTTTTTTGCCCGGTGTGGTTACCGTAAACAGCGCTATAACGGCGACAATTTTATTAAATTCTAAAACCTGTAGCGTAGCTGGCAGCATTAAATTTCCATAGCTTGATTACGCCACCTTGTCGAATAGCTTAGTGCTGTGTTTAACCACTGCCTGCCCCAGTTGGACGAAAGGGGGACACAACTGTGATTGATCAAATAACGGTTTAACTGCTGTTGGCAGACTGGCTTGCGCCAGACCATATAATACTAGCGCCAGTATCAGGGTCCCTTGTAACAAACTGAACACGGCCCCGACAACGCGGTTTAGCCCACCCAGAAATAGAAGTTTAACAAACCGTGATAAAAGTGCACCTAACACAGCAAAAATAATCATGGTAAGGACAAATAACATTAATAGGGCGATGATTACACACAGTTGTTCTGGCAATGGGCTGACGGTTTCCAGTTGTTTTGCCAGCGGGATATAAAAATGAAAAGCGATGGCGGCAGCCGCGACCAGACCGACTAGTGAACAGATCTCTTTGACCAGTCCGCGCAGTGCCCCTTTGGCGACAAATATCGCCAAAATCACCAAAATCCCTATATCCAGTGCGTTCATGATGACCCTCTTAAAAGCAGTAGTTTATTGCGCTAAACAGCCTTTGACCATTTCGCTGACCAGGCGGCCATCCGCGCGCCCGATAGTTTGGGCGCTGACAACTTTCATTACCGCACCCATCTCCTTCATCGAAGTGGCACCAAGCTCGGCAATGGTGCTCTTTACCAATTGTTGCAGCTCATCATTGCTGAGTTGTTGGGGTAAAAACTCCTGCAATACCTCGATTTCCTGTTCCTCTTTTTCGGCGAGATCAATGCGATCGTTGTCGCGGTATATTTTGGCTGACTCGCGCCGTTGTTTAACCAGGGAAGACATGACACTGATAATGTCTGCGTCGGTCAGGATGATTTTTTTGTCGATCTCGGCATTTTTTATAGCGCCGCGCACCAGGCGAATTACGCTCAGGCGCTCGCTTTGTTTGGCTCTCATCGCCTCTTTCATCGCTTCGGTAAGACGTTGTGCTAAGCTCATGTTATCTCCTGTAGGTGGTGCTGGTGTATCAATGTTCAGTACTGAATTCAAGGTGCTGGCAATCTAGGTAGCTGTTTATTTGGTTCGCGATTCTTTTTCTTCGATTCCTGACAAGCCGAAACGGCGCCGTAGCTCGGCATAAATGCGCTCTGGGGGCAGATCGTAATAACCGAGGAGAACCAGGGTGTGAAAAAACAGGTCGGCTACTTCATAGACGATCTCATCGTGCACACCACCTTTGCCGGCAACTGCTGTTTCGGTCGCCTCTTCGCCGATCTTGCTTAAAATTTTGTCCAGCCCTTTGGTGAACAGCGAGTTGACGTAGGATTTCTCGTCGGGATTACGCCGACGATCCTGAATTACATGGTAGACCGCGTCGAGAATATCCTGCTTGCCGTAGGCTGCAGTGGTGGTGGCATCCACATCACCGGAGATGGTGATCTGCTCGCCATCAGCTACGGTGAAGAAACATGAACGACGTCCTGTGTGGCACGCTGCGCCCTTTTGTTCAACTTTTATCAACAGGGTGTCGCCATCACAATCGTAACGGATTTCACGCACTGTCTGTGTATTGCCGGACGATTCACCCTTCATCCACTGCTGGGCGCGGGAACGGCTGTAATAATGCACCTTGCCGGTCGTTAAAGTGTTACGCACCGCTTCGGCATTCATGTAGGCCAGCATCAGCACCTCGCCATTGTCTACGTCTTGGGCGATGCAAGGCACCAAACCGTCTTTATCAAATTTAAGCTGCTCAAGCAGACTCATATCAACTCCTTTAGATGCGTACCGGAACGTTGTTGCGCTGTAAATATTCCTTGCATTCGCTGATGGTGTATTCGCGGAAGTGAAAAATACTCGCGGCCAGGGCGGCGCTAGCACCACCACGGGTCAAACCTTCTTTAATGTGCTCCAGATTGCCGACGCCACCGGAGGCGATAACCGGAATATTTACCGCATCGCTGACAGCCCTAGTCAGAGCAATATCGTAACCATCTTTGGTGCCATCACAATCCATGGAGGTGAGTAGGATTTCTCCCGCGCCAAACTCTTCCATTTGGAGAGCCCAGTGTATGACATCAATGCCGGTAGCGTTGCGCCCACCGTGGGTGTAGACCTCCCAGCGCTGTGGATTACTATTGGGCGCGCGCCGCGCGTCGATGGCCACCACAATACACTGGGTGCCAAAGCGCTGTGCTGCCGTGCGCACAAATTCTGGATTATTGACTGCCGCAGTGTTAATACTGACTTTATCGGCACCGGCGTTGAGCAAGTTGCGGATATCAGCTACTTCGCGCACGCCGCCGCCAACAGTCAGTGGCATAAAAACTTGCTCAGCGGTGCGCCGCACCACATCGAGAATGATGCCGCGCTTATCACTGGAGGCAGTTATATCCAAAAAGGTGAGTTCGTCAGCGCCCTGCTTGTCGTAAGCGATTGCCGCTTCAACCGGATCGCCGGCGTCAATGAGATCAACAAATTGCACCCCTTTGACCACGCGCCCATCTTTTACATCCAGACAGGGGATGATACGCCGTGTCAGCATGGTCTTTAGCCTTTCTTCCTGGTTAGTGCTACTGCCGTTGCCAGATCCAGCGCGCCGGTATAGATAGCTTTGCCGGTAATTACGCCGCTGATACCCTTGTCCTCAATGGTAAGCAGATTAGCAATATCCTGCAGGCTGGAGACGCCGCCGGAGGCAATAACTGGAATGGAGATGGCTGCGGCAAGATCACCAGTTTCCTGCAAGTTTGGTCCCTGCATCATGCCATCACGGGCTATATCGGTATAGATGATGACCTCGACGCCAAAATCTTCCATCTCCCGGGCAAGATCGATGGCACGTTTTTCAGTGACATCGGCCCAACCACGTACCGCAACCAGACCCTGATTAGCATCAATGCCGACAACGATTTGTCCTGGAAAGGCTTTACATGCCTCGCGTACAAACTGAGGGTTCTCCTTAGCTATGGTGCCGAGGATGACGCGGCCTACGCCCAGCTTGAGATAAGCTTCGATGGTGGCCATATCGCGGATGCCACCACCTAGTTCTGTGGGAATATCCAAAGCTTTGACAATAGCTTCAATAGCTTCATGGTTTTTCGGAGTGCCAGCAAAGGCACCGTCGAGATCGACGATGTGTAGCAATTCGCCACCCTGTTCCTGCCAGATCAGCGCTTGCGCAGCCGGATCGGTGGAATATACGGTGTCGCGCTCCATCAGCCCCTGTTCCAGACGCACACACGCCCCATTTTTCAAATCAATCGCGGGGATAACAATCATCTATAGTTCTCCAAAATTCTATTATTCTTTATGGCTAAACATAGTTGGCACTGCCCATTACATGGGTCGCATAAACCCTTCCATGGGGCTTAACTATCGCCATCCAGGCGATAGATACCCATTCCATGGGCAGTGCCAACTATCTGTAAATATCTGAGGCTATTTATAGCTCTCCAAAATTCTTTAACATCGCCAGCCCAACCTGCTGACTTTTTTCGGGATGAAACTGCGTGGCCATCACGTTGTCACGACAGATGGCACTACAAAATTCGATACCGTAGTCGGTGGTAGCGGCAATGAATTTGTTGTCTTCGGGCTGCACGTAATAAGAGTGGACAAAATATACGTAGCTGCCTTGCTTGATACCTTTGAACAGAGGACTGTCGCTATGCTTAATTTGATTCCAGCCCATGTGGGGAACTTTAAGGGTCTGCCCACTGTCTGTATCATCCATGGGCATATCGCTGGCAAAACGCTTCACTGTGCCGGGGATGATACCCAACCCTTCATGGCTACCAAATTCTTCACTGCCGCTGAACAGCAGTTGCAGACCGAGACAGATGCCGAGGAATGGGCGCTCAGAGGCGATAAACTCGTTGATAGGGTCGATAAAACCACCACTGCGCAGATTGTTCATGCAGTCACAAAACGCACCAACACCGGG
>Ga0307991_1003405_pt1 | contig 10306 bp, 13 predicted proteins | sample EllFjometagen131_FD_203146 | JGI IMG/M metagenome (GOLD analysis project Ga0307991, IMG submission 203146) | Marine microbial communities from Ellis Fjord, Antarctic Ocean - #131 | ecosystem: Environmental > Aquatic > Marine > Unclassified | place: Southern Ocean | collected 2014-10-08 | reverse complement strand
AAAACAGGCTAATCAAGTATCAGATTTGATCAACAAAAAAGTTGATTTAATAATTTTAAATCCTGTTGATTCTGATGCATGTATAACTTCTGTATATGCTGCAAATGATGCTGGTATTCCTGTTATTACAGTAACAAGAATGTCAAATGATGGTGAAGTTGTTCAACATCTAGACATTGACAACAAAGAAGCTGGTGCTTTAATTGCAGAACAAATGATTAAAGACTTTCCAAATGGTTGTAAAGTTGCAGTACTAGAAGGAATTCCTGGCGCATCTTCAACTAATGATAGATCAGAAGGTTTTGTTGTAGGTACTAAAGGTACCGCTATTGAAATAGTTGTATCTCTTTCAGCTAATTATAGTAGAGAAGAAGGTGCAACTGTAATGGAAGATATCTTACAAGGTCATCCTGAATTAGAAGCTGTTTATGCTCATAATGATGAAATGGCTTTAGGTGCTGCTAGAGCAATTTATGCAGCTGGCTTAACCGATCAAATTAAAGTATATGGTGTTGATGCTGTTGATGATGCAATTGCTGCTATTAGAGCAAATGAAATGCAAGCAACTGTTCAACAACAACCAGGCTTACAAATGGGAATGGCAATACAAAGTGCATTCGACTATCTAAACGGAAAAACAGTTGAATCAAGAATTAACATTCCATTAAAATTATTAACAAAAGATAATATTTAATTTTAAAATCATGTAAGAAGTTATTAATATGATTTAAACAAAATAAGATGAATATCTTAATTTGAAAATATGTAGCTTTCCATTAATTTGGAAGGCTACATTTTATTTCTAGTAGTTAATAATGTATCTAAATTAAAATATTTTATTGCATTCATTAATTCTTAAATACGACAGCTAAAGTTACAGTATTACTATAATGTTGCAAATTATTATAATTTGGTCATATTTTTTTATATTCTCGAATTATATATAAAATCAATTCTTAATAATTGCAGTTAGTATTATAAACGTCCGTTGCTATTTTTGATATTGCTTTACAAAGCGATTCACATATCTCTCTTCTTCCCAGATTAAATCCCCATTTTCTAAAAATAGTTCATTTTTTAGGTATTTAATAAAAGTAGAGGCAAAGCTTTCAATAGCCAAGTCTAGCTCTTCAATATCGAGTCTACCACTTTCATTTAGAATTTCTAAAACAATTCTAGTTTGTGATATAATCATAGCATCAATAGCCATCGATATCTCTTTGGCTCTATCATCTGTGAATTTCTGCATTTCAACTATTCTATAGAAATCGAATAGTACTCTATTAATATAAATACTATGCCAATGATCAACAACTTTAATAAGAACTTCATTACTATCTCCTTCAAAGGAGAAGGTAACTTTGTTACTTTTAGATAGCTTTTTACCATAAACATACATTTCATTGATCATGTCATTTTTGTTTTTAAAATGGGAAAAAATACTACTCTTAGCTATATCAACTTTAGTGGCAAGAGAAGATAAAGATACATTGTCTAAACCCATCTTTGCACCTTCTTTTATAAGTGCTTTTAATAGATTGATAGCTGTTTTATTCTTATTCATAATTTGATATTACCGACCGTTCGGTAGTTAATCAAGGGGTAATTTCTTCATATTGAACAGTTTATTTTTAATTATACTTGTATTTATTTCTATTAATTGTTATAAATTATTTAGAAATTAATAAAACAAGGATGTAAAGAGAAGATGTACGCACTCGTTGAAATTCTCGGAAAACAGTACAAAGTTGTTGAAGGCGATACCATACAAGTTGATTTAATAAATCAAGAAACTGGTTCAAAGCTTGAATACAACTCCGTTTTAGCCTTAGTAGGCGAAGATGGTGCTAAGTTTGGCGCTCCTTATGTTGATGGTGCAAAAGTTGTTGCAACTGTTGTAGAAGACATTAAGGGCGATAAGATTAAAGTTTATAAGTTCCATCGTAGGAAAGGGTATCGCAGGACTCAAGGTCACCGTGAAAAATACTCTATGATTAAGATAGAACAAATCGCTAAATAAGGAGAGAAGAAATGGCACATAAGAAAGGTGGCGGCTCCTCTAGGAATGGTCGCGATTCTAACTCACAACGTTTAGGTGTTAAACGTTTTGGCGGTCAGTTGGTAACAGCTGGTGAAGTTCTAGTACGTCAACATGGAACAAAGTTCCACCCTGGTGAAAACGTAGGTTGTGGTTCAGATTATACTCTATTTGCAAAAATTGATGGTAAAGTTAAGTTCATTATTAAAAAGAACAGAAAATACCTTACTATTGAAGCTGTAGAAGGTAAAGTCGTGGTTAATGATTTCACTAACCGCAAATGCCTTGTAAGCGAATAAGAGTACAAAAATAACGATAAAGGGTTAATATGTTTGGATTTTCCGACGAAACCTATTTAGACGTTGCCTCTGGAAACGGGGGCAACGGTTGTATGTCTTTTAGACGTGAAAAATACGTTCAAAGAGGCGGCCCAGACGGTGGCGATGGTGGCCGTGGTGGCGATGTTGTATTTGTAGTAAAAAACAATCTGAGAACTTTATCTCATTTAAAAATGACTAGAGTTTATAAAGCAGAAGTTGGTAGAAACGGTTCTTCTCGCAGATGTTATGGTGCAAATGGTAATGAAATAGAGATTCCGGTACCTCCTGGTACAGTTATCAAAAATGCAGAAACAGGTGAAATCATAAAAGATTTAACTGGTGAGGAGAGATGGACTTTCTTAGAAGGTGGACGAGGTGGTTTAGGAAACTGGCACTTTAGAACAGCTACAAGACAAGCTCCAAAATTTGCTCAAACTGGTGAAGCTGGGGAAGCATTAAGAATTGGTGTAGAATTATTAGTCATCGCAGATATTGGATTTGTAGGTTATCCAAATGCTGGTAAATCTTCCTTACTTAATGCTCTAACTAATGCAAGAAGTAAAGTAGCTGGATATCCTTTCACAACCAAAATTCCACAACTTGGAATGATGCGTTATGGGGAAAATGATCTGGTACTTGCTGATATACCTGGAATTATTGAAGGTGCAAGTGAAGGCTCAGGAATGGGCTATAAGTTCTTAAGACATATAAGTAGAACAACTGGTTTAGCTTTCTTAATTGACTTAGCTGATGATAGATATTTAACAGCTTATGAAAAATTATATGAAGAATTAAAAGCATACAGTCCTGAATTAGTTGATAAACCAATAGTAATTATTGGAACACACATTGATGAAGCAGGCACTGAGGTGCGACTAGCTGAGTTAAAGAAAAAGTATAGTGATAAACAAGTAATTGGTTTATGTGTTTATTTTGATACTGGTATTGATGAAGTTAAAAGAGCTTTTATTAAAATGGTAAGTGATAGTGAAAGCAAAACAGATAAAGTAACAAGTGAAGAAGATAATGGTGGATTTTCTACCGTTATTAATAAAGATGCATATTATCCTGAAACTCAGGATGAGGATCCTTCATGGTAAAGACTGCTATGTTTGGAGGTAGTTTTGATCCTATTCATTTAGGTCATCTACACCTAATACATAATGTATTTGAAAAAACAAGGTACAAGAAGTTTATTCTTGTGCCTTTATTCTCTAATAAATTTAAGCAAGGGTATAAAACAGTCCATTCTAATCATAGATTAAATATGATCAATTTAGCCTTAGAAGATTATAAGAGAATTTACCCAAGTGACAGCGAAATTGAAATAATTGTTGATCCTTGTGAAATAGAAAGAGGTGGTTTTTCCTATACATATGATACAGTAAATTATATATATGATAATTATAAGGTAGATTCAAAATTAGGCCTTTTAATGGGGGATGATTTACTTCAATCATTAACAAAATGGTATAAATTTGATAAACTTAAAGAAAAAGTTAAATTTGTTATTTGCAACAGAACTAATAAAAAGTTACAAATAAATGATTTAGATTGTGAAATTATTGATAATTTAATTTTTGAAGATGCTTCTTCAACTATTAGGACTTTAGTTAACGAAACTAAAGATTTTTCATCTTTAGTTTCTCCGGGAGTATATAATTATGTTAAAAGCCATGAACTGTACCGAAGTTGAACAATTTGTAAAAGGGCAAGTTAAACCAAAGAGATTTTTACATTGTATTTCAGTTGCGGAAACTGCAGTATATTTAAACTCTAGATTTAATGTAGGCCTTGAGAGAGATGACTGTTATAAATGTGGCTTGCTCCATGATCTAGCTCGTAACTGGGAATCTGGTGATTTGCTTTTATACACTAAAGAACATCAAATAGCCCTTGAAAAAGAAGAAGTTTATCACCCCTTTTTATTACATGCTCCAGTTGGAGCCTCCCTTGTAAAATCTATGGGTTATGAGCAATATGAAACAGCAATAAGGTGGCACACTTTAGGCAGTAAAGATATGGGACGTTTGGGTTTGGTAATATATTTAGCAGACTATTTAGAACCTAGAAGAGCCTTTTTAACAGATTCACAAAGAGTCTCATATAATAAGATGGAATCATTAGAGTTGATTTGTTTAAATGTATTAAAACAAATGAAACATCATTTTAAAGATAATGCTTTATCTTTTGCAACTTCTACTAAAACCCTTTATGATTATCTTAAGGATGGTGGAACTTTTTGAAAAAGTTATTGATTCTATTATTATTATTATTATTTCTATTGATCTCTTGCTCAAATCAACAAGAGAGTGAGTTTGTAATGATGGTAGAAGGTAAGATAGAGAATTATTTAATTGTTGTTGATAAAGATTATTATATTGAAATAGGGTATGATAACAGAGAAGTTGATACAGGAAAATTACTAAAAATATTAGGTGTTGCTTCTAATATGGAAATTAGTATTGATGAGAATACTGAAAAACAACTCCTTGATACTATAAAAAGATATGATGATAATAAAAGTTGCTTAGCTCAAGTGTTTATTGATAATAAGAAGCAATTAGAAAGTGAAATAATAAGAATAATATCGGAAAATTCAAATTATGATATTACTCAATTTTTAGAAAAATTAGATAAGCAAACAGCTTATTGTTTTGATGATATAGAAGAAATAAAAGATAGCGCAAACAATCTACCCCTATGGTTAGAACAAGTAAGAGGCCTATCTAGAAGGAAGGATTTATGAAAAGCGAATTAAAGAGTCAAGTAGATACTGTTGTAGAATATTTAGATGGACAAAAATGTCTAGACATTAATGTAATAGATTTAGAAAATCGTTGCTCTTGGGCAGATGTTTTTGTTATTGCAACAGTAACAAGTGTAGGTCATCTAAAGGGTGTATCTCATCAATTATGGTCAGTGCTAGGTGATTTGGGTTTAAATGTTAATGACAGACACAAAACTCCAGTTGGAGACGGTTGGGAGTTGATAGATTGTAATTCTATTGTAATACATTTAATGAGTGAAGAACTTAGAGAATTTTATTCTCTTGAAAAACTTTGGAAAGAAGTCGAAGACGAAGAAACTAATGAATAAACCAAAACCCTTTTAATTTAATTAAGAGGGTTTTTAAAAGTATTAGTTATTTCACAACAAATATATTTATTTTTTGCGTTTTAACTCAATTCGGGTTATAATAAAGAAAATTATTTTAGGAGCTTTATATGAAAAAAGTATTATTGACATCTCTTTTATTAATTTCCTTTTTAGGATTAATGGGTTGTGCGACTCCACAAGAAGTTGTTGTACAGGAACCTGCAGCAGCTTCTAACTCTGCATTAGATTCACTTCCTGATTGGATTTTAACTACTCCAAAATCAGCTGATATGCATTTTGCTGTAGGTACTGCTATAGCTGTAAATTTACCAACAGCAATAAAAAGAGCTGAGGCAGAAGGTAGAACAGCTATATCACAATGGATTAGCATAATGGTAAAATCAGCAATCAAAACTTTTGTAAATGATGCTGGATCTGGTAATGACAGACAAAATATTGACGCTTTTGAAGCTATCTCTGTTCAAGTATCTCAAAATTCCTTAAACGGTGTAACAAGAGATAAATTATTCCAAGGTGATGATGGTACTGTATATGTACTAATGGGTATTCCTTTGGCCAATGTTCAAAAAGCTTTTGAGCCAGCATCAAATGCTATAGTAAATACTTTTTCTAAAAATGAAGCTGCAGATGTAGCTAATGCTAGACTAGCCGATGGTTTTTATAATTTATTGAATGGCGATGTTTAATAATTGATATGAAAAGATTATTACCTTTAATTTTAATAATAATCTTGTTTAGTAGCTGTGTTTCACAAAAACCTGAAGCACAGCTAATTAATTTATCTGATAAAAATAAGTTAAATAATAATATTCAAAATGACTTATCTCTGTTAAACCTATCTGATTATGACGATAATGTTTATGTTGGCGTTTCAAGCCCATATAGCCTTAAAGAAAAAATGCTTGAGGTAGCTATTACAAATGTTGCCAAAAGTATCTTAATAGATGAATATTTAGTATTAAACAAGAGATTGTATAGTGAACAAAAATCTAACATTGGTTACACCTATTTTAATACTGACGACTTATTTGTCTATAAAGATGAAAACCTACCTCAAATAATAGAGTCTATAGAAATTTTAGATGTAAAATATGCTAAAGATGCTGGTTGCATTGTAATTGCAAAAGATACTAGAGTTAAAGGTTATAAAAGAATTTATAAACCAGAGTATGATAAAGATGGAGTTCCTACTTGGATACATGAAAGACCAGTAATTGAAGGTTATTTGGTTGGGATTGGATCAACTTTAGGCTATAGATTGTTTATTGATTCAATCCTTTCAGCAGATCATGAAGCAATTTATGATATTTCTTCACAATATGGTCATATTGCATCACATTTACAAAATTATTTTGTATTAAAAGAAAATGATTTTTCAACCTATTCTCAAGAGGGTCAAATTCATAACGAAATAGCCACAGTTGAGGGGTTAAAAAATATAGATTATTGGTATGATCAAAAAAATAACATGTTTTATAGTCTAATTATCATGAAAGATGACAGGAGCAATTAATGAAAAAAGTAATTCTAGTATTAATATCGATTGTGCTATTATCAAGTTGTGTTAGTAAATCTCCATACATAACTGATCATCCAGAATTTACTGAAGATGGTGCTCCTTACTGGACTGTTTTAACACCTCTAGATAAAGCGAGATATTATGGTGTTGGTATGGGACAATTATCTAACCAAATAAACAGTAAAATGAGAGCTGAAGCTGGGGCGAGAGATGAAATTGCACGACAGGTTTCAGTTCTTGTTAATAGTGCAGTAAAAAACTACACAAATGAAGCTGGCATGTTAAACAATACACAAGAGCTAACAGCTTTTGAAAATCTGTCTTTACAAGTTGTTAATACAACACTAAGAAATGTAATCGTTGAAAATACTTATCAAAATCCTAAAACCCAAGCTGTTTGGATTTTATCATCATTTGAAAAGAAATATTTACAAGATGCATACAAAGCTGAAGCAGTAAATTTAGAAAGAAGCTTAGAAAAAAGAAAAATAGCTGCAACAGAAGCTCTAGCATTAGCAAAAGAGAGAAATGCTGCTGCACTTGAGCAGATTAATTTGGCCAATAGTGATAATAAAGCAGCTCAAATAGAAGCTTTAGGCCAAGCCTTTAATCTTATCCTAAGTCAAAAAAATAATGAAATAGAAAAATTAGAAAACCAAGAATCAGCAGTAGATGTTGATAAAATGGTTGAATCTTTAAATAAAATAATAAATCAAGAAGAATAACGGAGACAAGAATGAAAAAAATAAAATTAATATCAATACTAATTGTTTGTGCATTAGTATTATCCTCGTGTGCAACCTCGGGTGTATCAAGATTAGATGAAAATTACGATGAAGATTTATCTGGTTATTGGAATGACACCGATATTAGAATGGTAAGTGAAAAATTAGTTGGAGAATGTTTATCATCTCCTTGGATACTAGATTATTTGATGTCTAGTAAAAATATGAAACCTACAGTTATTGTTGGTAATATCCAAAATAGATCAAGTGAGCATATGGATACAACTATAATTAGTAAAAAGTTTGAAATGGCTCTGGTTAATTCTGGTAAAGTAACCACTGTAGCTGACTTTAACTTTAAAGATGATCTTAGAGCAGAAAAGTTAGATCAACAATATAATGCTAGTGCTGAAACTGCAGCAGAACTCGGAGAAGAAGTTGGTGCTAATTTTATTTTACAAGGAAGTGTAAAGTTTAATATTGACCAAGTTTCTAAAACTGCAATCAGAACATATTATGTAGATATGGAATTGATTAATATTCAAAGTGGCCAAAAAGTTTGGTTAGGACAAGATACTGTAAAGAAAAAAGTAGATAAAAGTTCTTATCGTTTTTAATAAATAACGGGGAGTTATTGTGAAAAAAAGATTTATCTTAGTAATATTAGCAAGTTTGTTTATTATCTCCTGTGCAAGTACAGTGGAAAATTCAATGCCTAATTGGTTCTTAAATCAATATGATGGTACCTATTCAAAGAATAATTATTTGTGTTCTGTTGGAGCTGGTGCAAGTAAAGAAGAAGCTGAAGAAAATGCAAAGATTGCACTTTCACAAATATTTAATACTAGTATAAAGAATGCAAGTGTAAGCTTTGATAATGATAATTCCTCCTCCTTTGCTTCAAGAGGCTTTATTGACACTACCGTCGATGATTTAATAGGGATTAGTGTTGTTAACACTTTTGTTGACAATGAGGGTCTTTTTTATATAAGAGTAGCCTTAGATAAACGACTAGCAAGCAATAAAATTAGAGAAATTATAACACCCACAAATAATGAAATAAACTCTTTGATGAGTGAAAGTGGTAGTGTTTATACTAATTTTCAAAATCTTATAAGAGCTCAAAAATTAGCAATTGGAATACAAAAATATTTTGATCAGTTATCAGTACTTCAAAATGCTACTGTTACCTCTCCCTTAATCAAAATTGAAAATAAAATAGCTCGACTCAAAGAAACATTAGCAGTACGAGTTGTAGTAAATTCTGATGATGAGATAGCCTCAGAGCAATTAGAAAAGGTTGTTCAATCGATGCTTCTAGATTCAGGAGTATCAATTAATGATGAAGGCGCTTTGTTAGAGATTGACTATAATTGGAGTATGGCTCCACCAAAAGATAATTTGTATCAATGTAATTTTTCATTAAAAGCACAGTTGTTTGAAAATTCAGCAGTTGTTTTTTCTTTAGATACAAATTCACGTGGTATTGGAATAAGTGAAGAGAGTGCCAAATCAAAAGCATATAAAAAGGCCAAAACAATTATTGAGGGAGAATTGTTTTAATGAAAAAAAACTTTATAACATTTATACTTCTAAGCACTATATTATTAACAAGTTGTAGTACCTTTGTTGATTTAACTGAAGCCCAAACTTCATATTATCGAGGGGACTATGAAAGTACATTAAATTTTTTAGTTCTCAATTATCCTCAAATTGAAAAAAAACAAGGTACAATTGTTTATCATCTTGATGAGGGTATAGTAGCTCACGCTGGTGAGAATTTTAAAACATCAAATGTTAGTTTATTAAAGGCAGAAAGAGCAATAGAAGAAAATTTTACAAAAAGTATTTCAGCAAATGTTGGATCATTTTTTTTAAATGAAAGTGTTAGAGATTATGAAAGTGCATTTTATGAAGATATATATAGTAATATTTTTTTATCACTCAACTATTACCATCTAAATAATATAGAAGATGCTATGGTTGAAGTAAGAAGAAGCTTGGATAAGCTTCAATTAAGAGAGCAAAATCTACCAAAATTAAAAGCAGAATTAGAAAATCAATTAGCAGATAATAATGCTAAAAAAATAAATAACAAATTAAGTGCTTTTGAATCCTCCTTTGATTCTTCAGCTTTAAGTTATTATCTCTCTAGTTTGTTCTCCTTTGAATTTGGGGACTTTGATACTTTTAGAATATCCAGGGATAAAGGACAAGCAACATCAAAACTTTTAGCTAAATATTATCTTGAAGATGAATATACAGCTTTTGATACTTTAAAAAATGTTACAGAAGATAGTACTTTAGTCAATTTTATTGCTTTTTCTGGCTTAGCTCCAGTAAAAGAGTCTAAAGTTGATAAAAATATTTTAGTCATAGATCAGTATGTTGATGATGATGGTCTTTATCACAAACCTTATTATACTAATGTTGTTTATTCTGTTCCTAAAAAAAGAGGAAGTGTTGTAAAAAGTATTGAAGTAAAAATAGGTACAAAAAAATACAATTTAGAAGCCTTTGAAAACTTAGAATTAATAGCATTTGAATCTTTAGAACAAAAATGTAGCGGAGAGTATATTAGAGC
>Ga0307991_1003404_pt1 | contig 10306 bp, 10 predicted proteins | sample EllFjometagen131_FD_203146 | JGI IMG/M metagenome (GOLD analysis project Ga0307991, IMG submission 203146) | Marine microbial communities from Ellis Fjord, Antarctic Ocean - #131 | ecosystem: Environmental > Aquatic > Marine > Unclassified | place: Southern Ocean | collected 2014-10-08 | reverse complement strand
TCAGCACTGGTGGTCAGGTCGTCTCCAACGAGAAAGATACCTACCTGGTCCGTGCTGCTCGGGCTTTTTAACTATTTATCAATTTAACTATTTAAGGGTTAAGGGAGGAATTGATAGAAAAGTGGATCGAAGCAATTAATTATTCTAATGCTGATAATAAAGCGGCTTATATAGTGAAAGCCATAAGAGAAAACTGGCAGTTCCCGGAGGAATATTTAAGGGAGAAAAGAGAGGAACAACAGAAAGAAGAAGAGGAGAAAATAGAAGTTATTAAAATAAAAAGGCAAGAAGAGGAAAATAAAAAGAGGCAGGAAGAGATTAAAAAGATAGAACAAATTTACAATTCACTTAATCCTTCACAACAGGAAGAAATAAGAAAAGAAACAGAAAACAGACTGCCAGATTTTTGGAAAGTGCAGCTAAACAAGGAAAGGATTAAAGGAAAAACATCAAAAATGCTCGAGGTGGTCCTGGAAGAAAAGAGGAGAGAAATAATAAAAGAGTGGATTGATTCCGGAAGGATTAAAGGTATAAACAGCAAACCATTAAGTGAGTAGGAACTGAGAGGAAAGATTATGGGAGGAATTACTAAACTTATTTAAGCTTAGGGTAATATCAGGGAGCACCTTGTTTGGATTGATTAGATTTAAGAAAATATTAGAAACAGACCGCACACGCGTTAAATTTGACAAAATCAAAGTTTTGCAATATGCTTAATTTAGTTTTTTATGGTACTTATAGTAAATAGGTAATTGAAAGTGGGAGATTTAGTTTTTTATTTTATGAAATTCGATTAGAAGGTCAATCGTGAGCAAAGATCAAAGAACAGAAGGTGAAAAAGACAAATTAAGACCAGATACAATAATAGTTGCGGGTTCTGCTAGATTGCCTGAGAATATTACCGCAAGGCATGTTTTTGGTTATTTCGCTATAGAGCTTGAAATAGACCCCGTTGATTGCACAATTGTAGATGTTTCCTGCACGATGTTACCTTCTTTAGGAGAAAAGATAGTTTACAATGCACTTTTAGGGAATAAAGTTAAAGAAGGCATTGAAGATGCTATAGAGCAATTAGAAAGGAGATTCTTTAGCGTAACAAAAAGAGCAGTCATAGCTGCTCTTGAAGATGCGTATAAATGGTATAAAAAATCTATAGAAGATAAAAAAGAATAGTAACTTATTAATTAAAGCTGCGCTATCCATTGATGTATGATAGCCTCGTACATCAGGCGTGGATACGATACCAGTGAGGACTACAGAAGTTTTTTAGGGCTTCTCTATTTCTATAATTAAAGAGGAATACATAACTCAGCTGGTTATTCAAATATTGGATAGCAGACTGGGTTTTTTTATTTTTTGGATAAGATTGTCTGGAGCCGGGAGAGAAAAAGAAGATAGAGGAGGGTCAAGATGATGCCGAAATATCGCTGTAAAGACTGTGGAGCAATTTGGTATGGCTGGGCCAAGCAGGATATTTGCCCCGAATGCGGGGGCAAATTGGAGCTTGTCCCTGAAAATACCGCTGATAAAAAATAGGCCGGGCCTCCGCAAGGTTGGACTGAGGGTTTTCCGGAACTCAGGACTTTGGCTCTCGTCAAGGACCTAAACGGAGGGCCCGGTAAATTAAAGGGGGTTTTACTAATGATAATAGTTAGGATCTTTAAAGACAATGCCAGAAAATTTGCCAATCTAACTGCTGCTGTTAATTTTGAGGCTTGCAAGAGACGATTAAGATTATATTTCTCCAATCTTGAGAAAGTCAAGGAAAAATTAATTGCCGGAGAGATTATTGGTATTCCCTATGTGACTTTTCAGAAAGACAGGAGAGCTAATAAGGAGAAGAGAATCAAGAACGAGCAGAGAAGGCACTTTCTTTAGGAGAAAAGATAGTTTATAACGCACTTTTAGGGAATAAAGTTAAAGAAGGCATTGAAGATGCTATAGAGCAATTAGAAAGGAGATTTTTTAGCGTAACAAAAAGAGCAATCATAGCTGCTCTTGAAGATGCGTATAAATGGTATAAAAAATCTATAGAAGATAAAAAAGAATAGTAACTTATTAATTAAAGCTGCGCTATCCATTGATGTATGATAGCCTCGTACATCAGGCGTGGATACGATACCAGTGAGAACTACAGAAGTTTTTTAGGGCTTCTCTATTTCTATAATTAAAGAGGAATACATAACTCAGCTGGTTATTCAAATATTGGATAGCAGACTGGGTTTTTTTATTTTTAAAAAGTAATGGGCACAATATTTGCCCGTTTGTAGGGGCGTATCACATACGCCTCATGATCTAAATAATAAATTTAAAGAGAAGAAAAGATTTATAAAAATGAAAATATTATTAGTAGAAGATGACAAATTTATCAGAGATACTTTTGCGGAGAGATTAAGAAATAATAAATATGAGGTTAGCTCTGCTAAGGATGGTGAGGAAGCAATAGATAAAATTACTGCCGATGACTTTGATGTAGTAATTACTGATATAGGAATGCCCGGGGTAAATGGAATAGGAGTCCTTAAATTTACTAAAAAGAATAAACCAAAGGCCAAAGTAATTGTGATGAGCGCATATGCCACTCAGGAAGTTATTGATGAGGCAATGAAATTAGGCGCAGATGAATATATTGAGAAGTCTTCTTTTTTGAAAGATATTACCGGGATATTAGATAAAATTATTTGAATCTAAAAGAGAATGTAAAACTCAACGTACAGTTAGAATTAGGAGGTGGTTTTTAAAGGAAAAAATATTGTTTTTGCCTGCCCTATGAAGCCTTGCTTTACTGGGGTTGCTTCGCACTTGATGTGGAATCGACAAGCAAGGGCACAATTCATTGTGCCCCTACAAGTGAAAATGATATGAATGTAAGGGCACGATGAGTCGTGCCCACAGATGTCAAATAATTAAAAGGAGTTGATAAAATTGAAAATGTATATTAAAAGTGTTTTGCTTATCACGATAACCTTATTACTATTGTTCTTACTGGCTGGTTGTCTGCCGGGTCTTTTTACTCCACCTCCACCCAAAGGGGTTATTAACGGAAGGGTAATGGTCCCCAGTTCTGAGGCTGCTAAAGATATTACCGGCTGGATTCCGGCAGCCAATGCCACAGTAACCCTTACTGATTCCGAAGGAATAACCCATACAGTTACTACTGATGAAGATGGTTACTATACTTTTACCGATATAGCAGTCAATGTTAATACTATTATTACAGCTACTGCAACAATAGATGGCAATACGGTAGTAATGAAAGATGTAATTCATCAAGCAGTCGCCGCAATTGAAGATTATGATGCCGGGACAATGAATGTCGAATCTACTGCTCTTGGCCTAATCGTAGAAGAACTAATAGAACAAGGGCTGACTTCTGAAGATATTAACCTGGAAGAAATTCAAGCCAGTGATAATTTCTCAACAGTTGTAGAACAAGTCTCCTCTGTCTTAGAAGAGAATGGTAATGTAACTACTGATCCTGATGTTGCCGAAGAGGTGAATGATACTGCAGAAGAAATTATTAATCCACCTGCACCATCTCCATCACCACCAACACCATCACCAACAGTGACTAAGAAAATAATTAATACCGTTACTCTTGATTATACAGAAGGTGATACGGTATTAGCTCATTGTTCTACTACAGTAACTTATTAAAGAAAGGAGAAAATATAAAATGAAAATAAATAATAAAATAATCAGATTAAAACGATATACTAAACCACTTTTTCATTGCGAGCGAAGCGTGGCAATCTTGTTTGTTTTGGCATTGGTGCTTGGTTTCAGCATGGTACCGGCAATTTCAGCGATGGCAGATACCACTATCAGTGTAGATACTACCTGGGACCTCGCCGGTAGTCCCTATGTCGTCACTGGCGATGTGACGGTGAACGCCGGTGTCACTTTGACCATCGATCCCGGGGTGACGGTGAAATTTGATGATGATAAAGGATTGATCTGCGATGGCGTTTTGTCGGCAGTTGGCACTGGAGCAAGCGGAATAACATTCACAACCAGCCAAGTAACGCCTCCAACATCTACACCATATACCGTCTGGAACGGGATATATCTGCAGGGCGCGGGAGCATCGGGAAGCCACCTTGAGTACTGCACCGTGGAATATGGCATAACAGGCGAGGCAAGCATACAAGTCGGAAGCAGTACCGTGGATGTTGACGATGTAGTTATCAGTCACTGTACTCTCCGAAAAGGAGGATTGCCCAGTCTGCCTTGGGATCCGGGTGTAGGTATCTACCTCTACGGGAAGTACGCCATGGTAACCTACAATGATATTACAGAGTGCGTCACGGGAATTGAGTTTAAGTCGCCGAATACCGCTGAAGCCGAAAGGAGCACCTTCTCTGACAACGATATTCATGACGTCGGCAGCTCAACAGTCCAGGGCATGGCGATTTTCTTCTACTCCTCGGGGTACTGTGATCTTGATTACAACGTGATGCACAATACCGGTAACGGCATATGGCACAACTCAACTGGCGAGGGGGCAGGGCATATCAACTTCCGCAATAACGACATCTCCGATGGTTCAGGGCATGGAATCCAGGCGGATGGCCGTGTTCCTTACATCACTGTACAGGACAACATCATTGACAACTGCCCTGGGGATGCGAACTACCGCGGCATTTTCGTTCAGGGTTTGGACGATACCGTAGCGGACCATATAGTCGTGAGCGACAACACGATAAAGAACAACAAGTGGGGCCTTGAGGTCAAGCCCGAAGGCTGCACCATAGAGCACAACAACTTCGAGAACATAACAGATGGTGCAATCATGAACAGCACCGGGGCGCAGCTCACCGCCCAGAGCAACTGGTGGGGCAATGCCAGTGGTCCAAACGATCCCGCCGATGGAGATGCACTGGCAGACAACCCGAGCGGCACTGGCTGCCCGGTCTATCCTGACGAAGACAATGTCGATTATGATCCCTGGTGTACCAACGAAGCAATGACTACTTTCTCTAATGAGGCTGAGATTATTTCTTATAAGTTTGAGGCAGATAAAAATACTGACTTATCTTCTGATGTAATGGGCACTATCGATTCTGGTAGTCATAGCGTATCCCTTACTGTCCCGTACGGGACAACAGTAACTTCCCTTATTGCCACCTTTACCTTATCTAATGGGGCTATTGCTAAAATAGATGAAACTTCTCAGACAAGCGGTACAACTGCCAATAACTTTAGCAGTTCAGTCATCTATAAAATAACTTCTTTAGATGAAACAATTCCTCAGCCTTGGACGGTGACAGTCAACCCGGCACCAGTACCAGTAGTGGTAACTGGAATAGCAGTAAAGACAGCACCAACAAAAGTAACCTATACAGAAGGTGAAAATCTAGCCTTAGCAGGTTTAGTAGTAACCTTAACTAAATCTAATGCAAGTACAGAAGACGTTGCCTTTGCAGGCTTTGCAGCAGCAGGGATTACAACAGTTAAAGCAGATGGCGCAGCCCTTGTTGTGGCAGATACACAAGTTGTCATTACGCATACAGCAAGTGAACAAACTGCGAACCAGGCTATTACAGTAAATGCAGTACCAGTAGCAGTAACAGGAGTAACTTTAGATCGAACAACCATGACCTTAACAGCAGGGGGAGCAACAGGAACATTAGTAGCGACTGTAGCACCTGCAACGGCTACCAACAAAAGCGTAACTTGGTCTTCAAATGCTCCGGCAGTGGCAACCGTAGTTAATGGAGTAGTAACACCATTAACAGAAGGTGCAACTACTATTACAGTAACAACAGTAGATGGAAACAAAACTGCAACATGCGCAGTGACAGTCAACCCGGCACCAGTAGCAGTAACAAGCGTAAGCTTGAATAAAACAACAACTAGTATTGTAGCTGGAGCAACTGAAACATTGGTAGCAACAGTATTACCTGCTGACGCAACCGATAAGACAGTAACTTGGTCTTCAAGTGCTGAGGCAGTGGCAACCGTAGCTAATGGAGTAGTAACAACATTAACAGAAGGTACAACTACTATTACTGTAACCACAGTAGATGGAAACAAAACTGCAACATGCGCAGTGACAGTGGCAGCAGCACCAGTAGCAGTTACAAGCGTAAGCTTGAATAAAACAACAACTAGTATTGTAGCTGGAGCAACTGAAACATTGGTAGCAACAGTATTACCTGCTGACGCAACCGATAAGACAGTAACTTGGGCATCAGACAATGCAGCAGCAACAGTAGATAACGCTGGTGTAGTAACTGGTGTAAGCGCAGGAACAGCAATCATCACAGCAACAACTGTAGATGGAAACAAAACTGCAACATGCGCAGTGACAGTGGCAGCAGCACCAGTAGCAGTTACAAAAGTTACTATAACAAAAACCGGACCTACTACAGCTGATCAAGGCAATAATATTACCTACACTATAACTTACAAGAATGTGGGCACTTATAAAGCTACCGGTGTAGTAATTACCGAAACCTATCCTTCAGAAGTTGAATTTGTCTCAGCTACGCCCGCACCTAGTGAAGGGAATAACATATGGAACATAGGTGATTTAGCTGCCAATACAGAAGGTACTATTACAGTTACAGTTCATATTAAGTAAAAATGTAATACAAAGCAAAGCCCGCTAAATTGGCTGGCGGGCTTTGTATCCCTGCTTCTGTGAGAAATAAATAGAAATAAATATGGACAGGTACCTATTTTTTTAGTGTTAAAATTAATATTTGAATGGTTTAAGAATTAAGACAAAAATAATTGTTATTTTCTCTCGATATTTCTTTTTTTAATGTTATAATTATAAATATAAAAAGGGAGTGTGATCTCCAAATTACACTCCCTTTTTATGGCTATACCGAAAGATTTACCCCACGTTTCCCTTTCGTTTTTTTTATTTTATTAGACTTAAAAATTTTACTTCAAGTTAGAAGAAGACTACAGAGGTTAACAAATCATACTCAGTCCAAAAACTAAACATAGGCCTGGAGATGATTTATAGGACAAGCCCTTATTTCATGCCACGCCAAAGAAGGGTTTGAATTATATATAAAAATATAATCAATGAGTATTTAAAATACGAATATAGCCTCATACCGATTGATAGCGAAAAGAAACCTTATATCTACTGGAAACCTTTCCAATATAAAAAGGCAAATACAGAAGATGTTTTTGGTTGGTATAATATATTTACTGATGTCAATATTGGCATAGTCACCGGGAATATAAGCAAATTAGCGGTGATTGATGTTGATGATCTTAATCTTTTGCCGGAGTTAAAAGAATATCTACCGGAGAGAATAAGAGGGACAGACACCTATTTTCTTTGGAATAAATGGGGAGCACATGCCATTTTCTTAGACAATTAATATTTTTGTTTTTAAATTAAATAAATAGGGGAAGATGTGCCAGGTCAATAATTCGGTAACTTTTAGCGGACAACTTGTAGGGTCTGAGGGATTTCTTAACCAGATGATTGAAGCTTTAGGTATTACTATAATAGATAGATGTTCTCATAGGAAGGCCTTGTAAAAAGGAAAATTAAACTATAGAATAGAAAAAATAGGATGTGCCTCCATTTAAACAAGAGAAGGAGAAAAGTTGAGATTTTATTGTTATGATTTAAAGAGTGGCGAAGTTGACGAGCTGGTAATATTACTCGAAGAAATTAAATTTAAATTTACTTTTGTTGATAAAAATAGTATTAAAGCGGTCAAAGAAGGTAATTATCGGAAAATATATCAAGACAGGAAGAAATTAGAAAAAGAAGAATTTAGTTGGTCGGAAAAAGTATGAGTTACTTTAAAGCAATATTAAAAATTTATAAGAAATAAGACAAAAATTATTGTTATTTTCTCTCGATATTTCTTTTTTTAATGTTATAATTATAAATACAAAAGGGAGTGCGATTTGCCAAAATTTCACTCCCTTTTTTTAGCTATACCCAAAAATTTAACCTACGCTTTCCTTTCGTTTTTTTATTTTATTAGACTTAAATGTTTTTCCCAGAAGTTATAAAAATACTACAAAAATCGATAGATCATACTCAATTTAAGAACTATTCAGGCCTGGAGGTGATTTATAGGCTGAACCCTTATTTCATACCACGCCAAAGAAGGGTTTGAATTATATATACAGATATAATAAATGAGTATCTAAAAAACGAATATAGTCTAATACCGATTGATAGGGAAAAGAAACCTTATATATATTGGAAATCTTACCAATATAAAAAGGCAAACATAGAAGATATTTTTGGTTGGTATGATAAGTATCGCGATGTAAATATGGGAATAGTTACCGGCAAAATAAGCAAATTAGCGGTTATTGATGTTGATGACCTTGATATGTTACCGGAGTTAGAAGAACTATTACCAGAGATAAAAGAAACGACCAGGGTTAAAACAAGAAGAGGTTATCATTACTATTTCTCTCTCAATGGCGATTATGTTAAAAGCACCAGTAACTTATTCGGCAGGAGACTCGAATTAAAAAGCAATGGAACTTATGTTGCGGCTCCCCCATCAAAAATAAACGAGTTTCAATACGGTTATGAAATTCCTCTTAGTGAAATACTACCAATCCCCAAGATATTAATCAAAAAGAATAATCTAGCTTCTCCGACAAAATATAAAAAAGACAAAACTTTCAAAATACCAAAATATCATGGCCAAAAAGTTGACTGCATACGCCAGGTATTAAGCAGGGATTTAGAGGAAGGAGAGAGAAATAACAGCTTATTTATTCTCTATAATCTATTACTCCAAAATAAGAACACGGGCGAATATTCAAAAAAGCTAGTTATTGAAAAAAATAGATCATTATCAAACCCTTTAACAGAATCGGAGTTAAAAAAGGTTTACCGGAAAGCTTACAGTTATGGATGTGCTGGTATCAGGGATAATCTTGCTTATATAAAATGTGAGGCTTGCGGGCATAGGTTTAAGGATGGCAGATTAAAAGACACTAATATTTTGATTAAAAATATTAGAATATTGCCAAAGTTAAGTAATACTCAACGGGGAATAGTTTGTCTTTTAGGAACTGTTTTTGAAGCTGAATATCCTTCAATAAGTAAGATAGCATTAAAAGCAAAAATGGATTATCGAACAGTGGAAAAGGCAATTGATGATTTAAATAAAAAGGGGATCATAGACAAGTTTTTATATAACCAAAAAAGTACCAAAATCACTGTAAAATTACAGTAGTAATTTCTATATTTTTCAATGGTTTCAGAGCCTAAATGCCGACTAATATACTATATTAGGCTGTGTTTAATTTAATCATTATTTATCTTATCTCTTTCTCTCTCCAGTATTAAGATATCTGAGGTATCAAAAAAAGGATTTTAGAAAATAATAAGAGCTCTATAAAAATTGAGGACCCGCTCTTTATCTCCCTATCTCTCTCTTTATTTACCAGGATAATATTTTTTAATATTTTATATTTAATCTTAATTTATTTTAATCTGTTGTAGCTTAGTCTTCTCCCCGTAAAAGAGAGATAAAAAATAATTGAAAGAAATAATAGCGGGGATTTTTTATCTCCCTTTTCGGTGACCATATCTTTCGGATTCCTTACGGTTAAGCGATAAGTAAAAACATACATAAATAAAAAGTTAAAAGGAAAGAAACTTTTTATTTATGCAGTTTTCACCTATCGCAAGGAGAAAGAGAAGGAGAAGAGGGAGAAAAAGCAAAGAGAAGAAAGATAAAGAAAGAACAATGTATCCCCCAGTAAATAGTAATTTACTTAGGGGAAACATTGTTAGGAGAAGAGAAAGAGTATTGCTTTTTATAAAACAGGGGAAAACACCCCTAATTTATAAAAAGCAATACCAGGAATAGAAAAGCTAAAAGAGAAGCATAACATTCAAAAAATAACATAAAATTTAGGAAAAGAAAAATTTTAAATTATTTTTATCGTGTAATGCTAAAGAGAAGACGAAGGCTTAAAAGATATATAAGAAGGGAAAATCACCCCTCTTATATATCTTTATTTTGATATAGAACGTGTAGTGGTTGACGAAGAGTAGCTTAGTCTTCTCCCTCGAAAAGAGAGATAAAAAAATAATTGAAAGAAATAATAGCGGGGATTTTTTATCTCCCTTTTCGGTGACCACATCTCTCGGATTCCTTTCGGTTAGCGATAAGTAAAAACATACATAAATAAAAAGTTAAAAGGAAAGAAACTTTTTATTTGTGCAGTTTTCACCTATCGCAAGGAGAAGAGAAGAAGAGGAGAGAGAAAAATTAAAGTAACAATTTAATCCACTCCGGCTATTCTAATTTTACAACTCCACCACGTACGGGGCGGGTAACTTTCCTTC
>Ga0307991_1003402_pt1 | contig 10311 bp, 9 predicted proteins | sample EllFjometagen131_FD_203146 | JGI IMG/M metagenome (GOLD analysis project Ga0307991, IMG submission 203146) | Marine microbial communities from Ellis Fjord, Antarctic Ocean - #131 | ecosystem: Environmental > Aquatic > Marine > Unclassified | place: Southern Ocean | collected 2014-10-08 | reverse complement strand
AAATGTTCCGTAAATTACTTGACTATGCTCAAGCGGGAGATAATGTAGGTTTATTATTACGTGGTATAGCTAGAGAAGATGTACAACGTGGACAAGTTATTGCTAAACCAAAATCAGTAACACCTCATACTAAATTTACTGCACAAGTATATGTATTATCACATGAAGAAGGCGGACGTCATACTCCATTCTTCTCAAATTATAGACCTCAATTCTATTTTCGTACAACAGACATCACTGGCGTAATTCAATTACCAAAAGGTATTGAAATGGTTATGCCTGGTGATAACACTGAAATGATAGTAGAATTAATCCATGCTATCGCATTGGAACAAGGAACTAAGTTCTCAATCCGTGAAGGTGGACATACAGTAGGTGCTGGTTCAGTAGTTACTATTCTTGAATAATTACAATTTATAAAAAAAATACCTTGTTTGAGTAAAATCAATCAAGGTTTTTTATTGGCATTATATATAAGATAATATATAAACTTATGATATAATATTCTGTGGGAATAATTAATAATCTGAAAGGAGTATTATTATGGAAAAATCAATTCAAACAATTAGATTTTTAGGTGTTGATATGATCAATAGAGCTAACAGTGGACATCCTGGAATTGTATTAGGGGCAGCATCAACAATATATGAGTTATATCACAATCATATTGTAGCTAATCCAAATAAACCTAATTGGTTTAATAGAGATCGTTTCTTTTTAGCAGCAGGCCACGGAAGTGCTCTACTTTATTCTATGTTACATTTAACAGGTTATGATTTAACTATTGAAGACTTAAAAGAATTTAGACAGCTTGATTCTTTAACGCCAGGACACCCTGAATATGGTCATACCAAAGGTATTGATTCAACAACAGGACCATTAGGTCAAGGGGTAGCAATGGCTGTAGGAAACGCTTTAGCGGAAAGCTACTTAGCTGCTAAATTTAATAAAGAAAATATAGAAATTATAAATCACAAAACATATGTGTTATGTGGTGATGGGGACTTGCAAGAAGGAGTAACTCTGGAAGCTCTAAGTATAGCTGGCAGGTTAAAACTAAGTAAACTAGTTGTTTTATTTGATTCGAACGATATTCAATTAGATGGTCCAACAAATAAAGCGAATAGCGATAATCTCGAGATGAAAATTAAATCTATGAATTGGGATTACTATAGAATAGATGAACCTAACGATATAGAATCATTAGGAAACATTTTGTTAAAATCAAATGAATCAGAGAAACCAGTATTCATCGAAGTTAAAAGTATTATTGGGTATGGTTCTCAAAATCAAGGAACATCAAAGACTCACGGGTCACCATTAGGTTTAGAAGAGACAGAGTTAATGAGAGTGAGACTAAATTATAAATATAAACCATTTGAAATTCCGGAAAATGTTTACTTTGATTTTAAAGAATCTTTTGGAATTCGAGGCAAAACACTTTATAATATATGGAAAAAAAACCTAATTAAATATAAGAATTTATACTTAGATGATTATCACAATTTAATTAATATAATCGAAAATAAAATTAATTTTGATTATGAATCAATAATTCCACAAGTTGAATTAGGAACTAAAGAAGCCACCAGAAACACTATAGGAAAAATAATACCAATTCTAAGTGAGCAGTTACCGCAAATGGTTGGCGGTTCAGCGGATTTAACTTCATCAACAAAAATAAAAGGTATTGATGGAGATTTCGACTTCAATAACCGTACAGGAAGAAATATTAATTTTGGTGTAAGAGAACATGCTATGGCAGCAATCATAAACGGAATGACTTTACATCACTTAAAAGCATTTAGTGGTGGATTCTTTGTCTTCTCTGATTATATGAAACCTGCTATAAGATTGAGTGCATTGATGGGATTACCATCAATGTTCATCTTTACACATGATTCAGTAGCTGTGGGAGAAGATGGGCCAACGCATGAACCGGTAGAACAACTATCAATGTTTAGAACAATGCCAAATTTAAATACATTTAGACCGGCAAATGCAAATGAAACAAGACATGCTATGCGTTATGCTATTAACTCAAAAGATAAACCTTCAGTAATAGTGTTAACGAGACAAAATACAACAGTAACTCACAAGACTTCTTATGAAGAGTTTAAAACTGGAGCTTACATCGCTAATGATATGGATAATTATGAAGCTATTCTAATAGCTACAGGTTCAGAAGTTGAATTAGCAATCAGTGTACAAGAACAACTTAAAAATGTACATAATATATATGTGAGGGTTGTTTCTATGCCTTCGGTTGAATTATTCTTATCGCAACCAAAAGAAATACAAAATAGGATATTACCTGAAACATGTAAAAAACGTTTAGCTATAGAAATGGGTTCTACATTAACTTGGTATAGGTTTGCAAATAACGTTTATGGTATTGATCGTTTTGGTAAAAGTGGAAAAGGCAGTGATGTGGTAGAGTCATTAGGCTTTTCAGTAGAAAAAATAGTAAATTACTATTTAAATATGTAAACAGATTTATTATCTGATTTCCATAGATTGGAGTATTATGTTATTTGATTCACACGCACATCTAAATGACCCCAAATTAATTGACAGGGTTGAAGAGATAATTGATAATGCAAAAAATAATGAAGTAAAAAAAATTACCTGTGTAGGTTATGATTATAAGTCTAGTATGTTAGCTATCGATTTAGCTAATCAATACGATGATTTGTATGCAGCTATAGGTATTCATCCATCAGAGGCAAAAGAATTTAATCTGGATTTGTCTTGGATAGAAGAAAATATAGATAATCCAAAAGTAGTCGCTATTGGTGAAATTGGACTAGATTATTATTGGGATAAAACATATAAAGCAGAACAAAAAGAGTTATTTATAAATCAAATTAAGTTAGCAAACAAACATAATAAACCAATAATAGTTCATATGAGGGAAGCTACTAAAGATACCTATGATATATTAAAAGAATACAAAGATTCTAATACATTGGGTGTAATGCATTGCTATTCGTCTTCTAAAGAATCTGCAAAACAATTTATTGATTTGAATATGTATATTTCTTTGGCTGGGCCTGTGACATTTAAAAATGCTCATACACCTAAAGAGGTAGCTAAGGAAATAGATTTAGATCATCTATTAGTTGAAACGGATAGTCCTTATTTATCACCATCTCCTTATAGAGGAAAAACTAATGAACCAAAGAATGTTTTATATGTTGCTAAAGAAATAGCTGAAATAAAAGGAGTTTCTTTAGAAGAAGTAATGGAAAAAACGTATAGAAATACATGCAAATTATATAATATCGAAATGAAAGAGGTATAAATATGGGATTAATAGCTGGGATTGTTGGGCTTCCTAATGTAGGAAAATCAACTCTATTTAATGCAATTACTAATGCTAACGTATTAGCTGCGAATTATCCATTCGCTACAATAGAACCTAACATTGGAGTTGTAGAAGTACCAGATAACAGAGTTGATGTTTTAACTCAATTGTATAAGCCTAAAAAAACAATAAACGCTACATTTGAATTTAGAGACATAGCAGGCCTTGTTAAAGGTGCTTCAAAAGGAGAAGGTTTAGGAAACAAATTTTTATCACATATTAGAACTTGTGATGCAATAGTTCAAGTAGTTAGATGTTTTGATGATCCAAATGTAATTCATGTTGATGGTTCAATAAATCCATTGAGAGATATCGAAACAATTATGATTGAACTTATTTTTGCAGATATGGAAGTAATCGAAAAAAGATTACCAAAAATTCGAAAAACCGCTCAATTAAAGCTTGATGCTGAAGCTGTTTTAGAATATAGAATTCTTTTAAAGATGAATGAAGCATTAAAAGATGAAAAACCAATTAGATCTTTAGCTTTGACTAAAGAAGAATCTAAAGTAATCAAGAATTTTTCATTCTTGACTGCTAAACCAATGGTCTATGTATGTAATGTTGCTGATGAAGAACTAACCGACTATTCTAATAACGAATATGTAAAGCAAATTCAAAACTTGGCAAAAAATGACAAATCAAGAACAGTAGTCATATCTGCAAAGATTGAACAAGAACTAGGTGAATTGGAACCTGATGATAAAGCCATGTTTATGGAAGATTTAGGAATAACTCGTTCTGGATTAGATGAACTAGTCAGTGTAAGTTATGAGATGCTAGGATTGAAAACATTTTTTACTGGTGGTCTAGATGAAGTTAGAGCATGGACGTTTAAAGACGGCATGAAGGCTCCGGAATGTGCTGGCGTAATTCATACTGACTTTCAAAAAGGATTCATTAGAGCAGAAACTATAGGCTATCAGGACTTAATTGATGCTGGCTCTGAAAGCAGAGCAAAAGAACTGGGAAATTTTAGACTAGAAGGAAAAGAATACATTGCAAAAGATGGCGATGTATTTCATTTTAGGTTTAATATATAGGTGAAAGTATGATAAAAAATTATGAACTTGTAGAATTATTAAAGTTAAAAAAATTAAAAGTATCAACTGCAGAATCTATTACTGGAGGAAAATTGATTAGTAAGCTAATCGAAGTTCCAGGAGCTTCAAATATAACAGAACAAAGCTATATCGTATACTCAGATCAAGCTAAAGTTAATGTTTTAAATTTAAGTAATAAAACTATTGATGAGTTTGGTGTTGTATCAGAAGAAGTTGCTTTAGACATGGCGAGAAATCTTAAAAGAATAAGTAATTCAAATATAGCTATTTCTACAACTGGAGAAGCAGGTCCATCATTAGGTTCTAAGGGAGCTCAAATAGGTGAAGTATGCATTTGTATAATTGTTGAATCTAAAGAATTTGTATATAAAAAATTCTTTAATGGAGATCGAATGGGTATAATTGATGATACTGTAACTTTCATTGTTAACGAGTTATATAATTTAATAAATTAAAAATAAACCTTCGTTTTTATACGACGGTTTTTCTTTTGTAAAGCGTTTACATTTAAATAACTCATTGTAAGATTAAGAAAATTAATATATAATTTAAATTAGAAGTTAATAAAGGTCGTATATATTCGATAATATGGTTCGAACGTTTCTACCTTATCACCATAAATGATAAGACTACGGCTACTCATTCAAAACTACAACTCGTTAAAAAGTTGATGATTTTTTTGTTATGTTTAGCCTTGGAGTTTATCTGAGGCTCTTTTTTATGGCTTTTATTGACAAAAAAATATGGAGGATGCAATTAAATGAAAGAATTTGCTTCAAAAATCAACTCCTTCTTCAAAATTGAAGAAAGAGGATCAACTATTACTAAAGAAGTTCTTGGTGGTTTAACAATCTTCTTGGCAATGGTTTATGTTTTACCTGTAAACGCTGATATGCTATCGTATGCAGGTATGAATTTCGGTGCAGTATTTGCTGCAACAGCTTTAGCTGCTGCGTTCGCTAGTTTATTAATGGGGATATTTGCAAATTATCCTATTGGTTTAGCTTCTGGCATGGGCGTAAATGCTTTCTTTACTTGGACAGCCGTTAACACATTAGGCTTTTCATGGCAAGAAGCTTTAGCTGCAGTTCTTGTTTCTGGGGTATTGTTCTTAATCATATCATTAACTGGATTAAGAAAAAAAGTTATTAATGCAATTCCAAGAAACTTAAAAATAGCTGTAGGCGCAGGTATTGGATTCTTCATCGCATTTATTGGATTTAAAAATGCAGGTATTATTGTTGATGGAGCCACTTATGTTACATTAGGAGATTTAAGTCAACCAACAGTATTCTTATCATTATTTGGTATTATATTGGTGTTTGTGTTACATTCTTTAAAATTAAAAATAAGTAAATTTGCTATCATCATTTCAATTTTAGTTACAGGATTATTGGGTGTTGCATTAGGTGCTATCTTCCCTAGTTTAACAGCTTTAATGCCATCTATTGGCGGAGCTAACTTAGGAGCTATGTCAGCTCTGAAAGATACATTTGGTCAAGCATTTATTGCTTTGCCAAGTTTATTATCTAACCCAGTATCATACGCTGTTATATTCACTTTCTTATTTATTGACTTCTTCGATACAACAGGTACATTAGTTGCTGTTGGTCACGATGCAGGGTTATTAAATAAAGATGGAGAATTAATCGGTGGAGAAAAAGCTTTAGTTGCTGATGCTGCTGGTACAATCTTCGGTGCAATCGTTGGTACTTCAACAGTTACTTCATATGTTGAATCTACAACAGGTATTAAACAAGGTGCAAGAACAGGTTTATCTGCAACAGTTGTTGGACTACTATTCTTAGTAGCTTTATTGTTCTTCCCATTATTCTCATTTGTTGGTTCGATTTATGTTACAGTTGCAGGTAATATAATTCCTGTTTCACCTGCAACTTCACTTGCATTAGTTTATGTTGGTGCATTAATGGCTGGGCAATTAAAAGAAATTGATTGGAAAGACAATGTTGCGGTAATAACTACTTTCATCGTCATTATAATTATGGTGTTGGCATTCTCAATAGCAGAAGGAATCGCATTTGGATTTATTTTCTATGTAATATTAATGTTAGCGTCAAAACGAGCTAAGGAAGTAGACCCGGTTATGTTTGTTCTTGCCGGCTTATTTGTTATCTATTATGTATTGAAATTTACAGTACTTATGTAATTTGAAAGGGAGGACTTAGTCCCCCCTTTTTTTGAGGAAATTTAGGAGGAAAGAAAAATATGAATGAAAAAATGATTTTAGGAATTCACGACAAACCAAAAATAGGGAAATGGATAGCTTTAAGTTTTCAACATGTATTTGCAATGTTCGGGGCAACTATTCTAGTTCCTTTATTAACAGGTTTACCAATCTCTGTAGCCTTATTTGCTTCAGGGTGTGGTACCTTAATTTATATTTTATGTACAAATGCGAAAGTCCCTGTATATTTGGGTAGTTCATTTGCGTATATAACTGTAGTAGGTGCTGTATCTGGATATACTGAAACAGGAACAGGAAATTACGCTAGTGCTTTAACCGGGTTGTTTGTAGTAGGTATTATTTATGTAATAATATCACTAATTATAAGATTTGTAGGCAAAGAATGGATCCATAAAGTATTACCACCTATCATTATCGGACCAATGATAATGATTATTGGTTTAGGATTATCAAACGTAGCGATTAGTAATACAGGATTAAGTGCTTCTAATCCCGGAACTTGGAAAGACATATTAACAGCTGTTGTATCATTTTTAATAGTAATATTGGTTGCTTTAAAAGGAAGGAAGTTCATTAAAATAATACCTTTTCTAATTGGTATTGTTGGTGGATATATATTCTCTGCTGCTATAGGCAATATAGATTTTACTAGTCTTGTATCTGTACTTCAAAACCCACAAGAATGGTTTAAAATACCTGAATTTATGTTCTTAGGATGGAAGAATGGAAATGCTAATGTATTGGGCACAGAAATAACTTTTTATCAAATGAATTTAACCGCAGTTCTAACAATTGCACCTCTAGCGCTTGTTACAGCAGCGGAACATATTGGTGATCATGCAGTTTTAAGCAAAATTGTTGGAAAAGATTTTTTAAAAGATCCAGGTTTAGACAAAACGCTTTTAGGGGATGGGCTTGCTACAGCATTCGCAGCTTTAATTGGTGGCCCAGCAAATACAACTTATGGTGAAAACACTTCAGTTGTAGGAATGACAAAAATAGCTTCAGTTTGGGTTATTGGAGGAGCTGCCGTTGTAGCTATTATTCTTTCATTTGTGAATGTGTTTACTACCCTTATTTCAACTATACCCGCATCCGTGATGGGTGGTATTTCAATTATATTGTATGGATTTATTGCTTCTAATGGGTTGAGAATATTAATCGAAAATAAAGTAAATATGGCGAATCTTAGAAACCTTATTATCGTAGCTGCAATGTTAGTGATTGGTCTTGGAGGTTCCTTAATTGTCATTGGAAGTTTTCAAGTTTATGGAATGTCTTTAGCTGCTCTTGTAGGTATTGTATTGAATTTTATCTTGCCTAGGAATAAGAAGTTAGAAGAAGAAATAAAATAACTTATTGAAAAATGGTCATAAAAAGTATAAAATAATATAAGTGTATTAATGGAGGAATTTTTATGGACTTTAATAAATTAACAAAAAATCAATCTGGAATTATATTTTTGATTGTATATATATTCACAATGATAATAGGTTTATTGATAATTACATTTGGGAAATCTTATGATTTTAATCCAATTGTAACTATGTTAATAGCGGATATAGCTATGACTTTGATAATTTTCCTTATTGGGAGTGCATTAAAAAACGCGTCATTATATGATCCTTTTTGGAGCGTAATTCCTTTGTTCATTGCAGTAGTATGGATGGCAATATATTTTCCTTCATTTACTATTAAAAATGTTCTCTTAATATTCGTTTTGACAATTTGGGCAGTTAGGTTAACATTTAATTGGTGGAAAAATTGGAATGGATTTCAAACTCAAGATTGGCGTTACGATTTACTTAAGGAAAAAAATCAAAAAATATATCCATTAACAAACTTGGTTGGTATACATTTGATTCCTACTTTTGTTGTATTCATTCAAATGATAAATGTATATATGATTATGGAAAGTGCTCAAATGAATATTTTATATATATTTGGATTTTTGGTGTCATTAGTAGCGCCAATTATTCAATATGTAGCTGATAAACAAATGTATAATTTTAGAACAAAAAGAAAAGATGATATAAAGACGATAAATGTTGGAATATGGCGATTTTCTAGACATCCAAATTATTTTGGAGAAATTCTTTTTTGGTTCGGTATATATATAATATATTTTTCGAATAACATGAAAATAGATATCAATATTATATATCCGCTATTAATGCTATTGTTGTTTCTATTTGTAAGCATACCAATGATGGAAAAAAAGTTAATAAACAGGCCTGGATATAAAGAATACAAAAGTGAAGTATCTGTACTAATTCCGTTTCCAAAAAAGCCTCAAAATTAGTTTAAACCTAGGCAAAGTTGTATTGACATATTAGATTATATGATATATAATCTTCTAGAGAGAGTAAGTATAATAATATTAACTTGCGGTGCAAAGAGGAGAGTTTGATGAAAAAATTTAAAAAAATATTGGCTGCGTTTCTTTTGGTTTTAGCAATCGGTGGATTAACTGCTTGTAGCCAAATGAACAAGGTAACAACAAATTTTGAAGAGCAAGGGTATGTTCGTTACAAATACAATAACAATGGAGGTTCTTTATTATTTTCAGTACATGACGATTTATTTGTTGAAGAAAGCCTTAGACTTGCAGAAGACGATACTAATACGGAACAAACTACAACAAGTACTGAAGATGGAGGCGAAGTTATAGCTCCTGATAATAGTGAGGTTTACTATGGATATTTTTCTTATGCATTTTCAAATGATGACTACGCTGTGGTTGTAATGGAATTTGAATCTGAAACATTTTTACTAGAACGTTTAGCAGAGAGCGCTGTTTTACAAGCGGCTTTAGAAGGTAAAGATGTTGCCGATTACGTAAACGGAAATTGTTTACTACTTGTTCCAGCTGCTTATGATGATCAATATGATTCATTTGTAGAAATTTTTCAAGGATTAGCAGACCCAATTATAGAATAAGGGGCTTGTTATAAAAACCCATTAAAAGATAATTAAATAATAGCGTTTGTCCATGTTTTTATATGGACAAACGCTTTTTATTATGTTATAATTATCGACGTGATTTAATCACCTTGCTACAAGAGTAGCCAATAGACCAGAAGGAGGATAAAATATGAAAAGATATGAAATCATGTACATCATTCGTCCTAACCTTGAAGATGGAGCTAGAAACGCTCTAATTGAAGAATTAAACGGTATTTTAAATAAGTTTGAATCTCAAAATCTGAAAGTTAACGAATGGGGCATAAAAGATTTAGCATATGAAATTGCTGACTGCAAAAAAGGTTATTATGTTCTTTTAGACGTAATAGCATCTGTTGAAGCAATTAATGAACTAGACAGAATAATGAAGATTAGAGAAAACGTTATTCGTCATATCGTTATCGCAAGAGACGAAAAATAGGAGGAAAATATGTTTAACAAAGTTGTATTAATCGGAAGATTAACAAAAGATCCCGAGCTTAGATACACTAGTACAAACAACCTTCCAGTATGCTCATTTACATTAGCTGTTAATCGCCCTTATTCAGTTCAAGGTAACGACAAAAGTGCTGACTTCATCAGTTGTACTGCATGGAGAAAACAAGCTGAAAACATTCATAGATATGTATCAAAAGGAAGTATGGTAGCCGTTGAAGGTAAAATACAAACTAGAGATTACATGGATGAAAAAAATAATGTTAGAAGATATA
>Ga0307991_1003401_pt1 | contig 10312 bp, 9 predicted proteins | sample EllFjometagen131_FD_203146 | JGI IMG/M metagenome (GOLD analysis project Ga0307991, IMG submission 203146) | Marine microbial communities from Ellis Fjord, Antarctic Ocean - #131 | ecosystem: Environmental > Aquatic > Marine > Unclassified | place: Southern Ocean | collected 2014-10-08 | reverse complement strand
CAACAGGATTTGCAGTTGGCATTGTTGGCGATTTGAGACTTGGTGACTATTTTAACCTTCGATTTATTCCTACCCTGTCATTTGGTAGGCGTGAGCTGCTATATGATGTAAGACTTTATGAAAAAGACGGCACTTTTAAATCCGAAAAATTAATCAATAAAAAAATCAATTCCACTTTTATTGAATTCCCCTTTTTATTAAAATACAAATCGATGCGGGTACATAACATACGGGCTTATGTTATTGGTGGAGTAAAGTTTGATTTTGACCTGGCATCGCAAGCCAATAAAAAAGAAGAATCTAATTACGATCCTAAACTATACAGAACAGATACCTACGGAACATTAGGAGCCGGCCTCGATATTTACATGAACTGGTTTAAGTTTGGCGTTGAACTCACCATGTCCTACGGTATGAGGGATATGTTGCTCAGGGAAGAAAACAACCGTATTTACACCAATAGTATTGAATCATTACGATCTAAAATTTTTATGCTTACTTTTACCTTCGAATAGCTGTATTGCCCCATCAATAAAGAAGAAAATGAAAACAAACAATGATAATAGCGAATTATTTGCTTCAATTGTAGAAAAAGCTTCCATAAAGCAAAACGTTTATCGGCACACTTACGAAACATTCAACAACTTCAAAAAAGTTATCAAACACCTGGTAAAGGAGTATCAAAACGATGACAACCAGAAAAGATCGCAAATCCCTTTTGAATATAAAAACCGAGGCGAATTTGAAGTTGAGTTAAAATTTGCCGGAGACATTCTTGTTTTCATTATGCACACCAATGTTTTTGAGTTTCCCCGCAACCATGAGATCATGAAACTGCCTTACATCCGCGAAGACAACAGCCGTTCCTATTGTGGAATAATTAACATCTATAATTTCCTTGGCGATTCATTTAAATACAAGCGCATAAACGACCTTGGCTATCTCATTGGCAGGGTATTTATCAATAAAGACCTACACTATTTTATCGAAGGAAAAAGAGAAATAGGGCTTCTTTATCAAAGTTTTGATGTAGCAAAAATGAATGATGATGCTGCGAAAAATATTATTAAATCATCCATAAAATACACCTTGAATTTTGACCTGCTTACTCCACCTTATGAGGAAGTTAAGCTACTTACTGTCCAGCAAATTCAAACAAGTCTCGACAATATGAAGATTATTACCGGGAAACGTCTTGGCTTTAAGTTTCAGGCCGACAGGGATGAAGAAGACAATAAGCCCTCAAAATTACTTTAATACCTTTGTCAAGGTTAAAACGCCAAATAATCAAAAAAAAATAATTAATTCTTTAAACAATGGGCATCAGGAAATTAAACAGCATATTCAGGCCAAAAAGAATTGCATTAATCGGAGTACCTGCCGATCCGAATTCAGTTGGAGGTTTAACCCTTAGAAACCTGGTAGGTGGAGGATTCATGGGGGTTGTTTATCCTGTAAATCCAAAACACGAGGCCGTTTTGGGTATATCGTGTTTCCCAAGTGTTAAAAGTCTTCCCAAAACACCTGACCTTGCGGTAATAACAACCAATGCAAGTGCGGTACCGGCTATTGTTGAAGAATGTGGCGAAGCGGGTATAAAAGGAATAATCATCATGTCGGCCGGTTTTAAGGAGGTTGGCGAAGAGGGAAAAGAACTCGAGAATCAGGTTAAACATATTGTTAAAAAATACCAAATGCGGGTTATTGGGCCCAACTGCCTCGGCATTATTGTACCCGGACAAAAACTAAATATCAGTTTTGCCAATAGCATGCCCAATAAGGGAAGTGTTGCATTTATTTCACAATCGGGAGCACTTTGCACAGCGGTGCTCGATTGGGCAATGGAAGAAAATATCGGGTTCTCCTACTTTGTCTCCATTGGAAACACAATGGATGTAGGTTTTGGTGATTTGATTGATTTTTTTGGCCAGGATGCAAGTACAAAATCCATAGTTTTATATGTCGAATCCATCTCGTTTGCCCAAGAATTTGTTACAGCAGCGAGAGCATTTGCACGGAAAAAACCAATCATTGTTTACAAAGCGGGTCGCTTTCCCGAATCAGCCAAAGCAGCAGCATCACATACCGGAGCCATGGCTTCTGAAGACGCAATTTACGATGCATTGTTTAGAAGAGCAGGTGTGGCCAGGGTTTACAACATTGGAAATATTTTTGATTTCACTGATTTTATTGGTAAAAAAAGAATCCCAAAAGGACCAAACCTTGCCATTGTAACAAATGCAGGCGGCCCCGGCGTTATGGCTACTGATAGTCTTATCGCGAATGGCGGACACCTTTGCAAGCTGGGTGAAGGAACCATGAAGAAACTTGATAATGCACTTCCTTCGTTCTGGTCACACAACAATCCGGTGGACGTGCTGGGTGATGCACACCCTGAGCTTGTTGCAAAGGCTACCGAAATTGTTTTGAACGATCCCGAAGTAGATGCCGTGTTGGTGATACTTACACCCCAGGCAATGACAAAACCAACGCATACAGCAAAAGCCATTATTGAATTGGCAAATGGGACATCCAAACCTATTTTGGCCACCTGGCTGGGCGGGAAAAGTATGCGCGAGTCGATGAACCTCTTTAGCAAATCAGGAATCGCGGCATACCGAACGCCTGAACAAGCCATCAGGGCATTTATGACCCTGGTTGATTATTCGAGAAACATGGAGGCCCTTTACGAAACACCGAAAGAAGTACCGGTTTCATTTCATTACGACAGGAATACCCTGCGCGAAAAATTTGTAAATGAAATATTTCCGAAACAAAAAATTATGTCGGTTGCTGACGCGAAAGCCCTCATCAACTCCTATGGCATTCAATCTACAAAACCGGTTTTGGTAAACTCGGTGGACGAAGCTGTAAATGAAGCAGCAAAAATTGGCTATCCTGTGGTGCTAAAAATAGATTCGCCCGATGCACCCCATAAATCAGAAATTGGCGGGGTGGTATTAAATATCGAAAACGAAGAAATGCTAATGGCAGCCTACCATGGCATGCTTGAAAAGGTTGTTAAAAAACTTCCCGGCATTAACATTACAGGGGTTACCGTTCAAAAAATGATCAGTGTAAACGACTCTGTTGAATTGATTTTAGGTGTTAAAAAAGACCCCATCTTTGGTACAGTGATTTTAATTGGTATGGGAGGAACTGAAGCTGAACTATTGCAGGATCAGCGACTTGAATTCCCTCCCTTAAACGAAAGTCTTGCCAGTCAAATGATCGAATCGTTAAAAATTTACCCAATGCTGAAAGGGTATAGAGGAAGCGCCCCAAAAAATATTGATAAACTTATCGAGGTAATGATTCGCCTTTCATATCTTGCTGCTGATTATCCTGAAATTGAAGAACTGGATATCAACCCGATAATTGTTACAGCTACTGACGTTGTTGCCCTTGATGCACGCGCGGTAATCGATGAGGAGACTTTGAAGAATCCTGTTCACCAATATTCTCACTTAATCCTGAGGCCTTACCCTGAAAGGTATATTAAAAAAACAAAACTCGGCGATGGCACCGAAACGCTTCTCAGGCCCATTAAACCTGAAGATGAACCCTTGTGGCTGGAAATGTTGGGCAGTTGCTCCAAAGAGGCCATTTATTCAAGATTCAGATATAATTTCCATTTCGACTCTCACGAAGTCGCCACCCAATTCTGCTACATCGACTATGCCCGCGAACTGGCCATTGTTGCCGAAATTGAAGAAAATGGAAGGCGCAAACTTATTGGTGTTGGCCGCTTAATTGGTGATCCCGACCTTGAAATTGTAGAATATGCAATTTTAATAACCGATGCATGGCAACGAAAAGATCTTGGTAAAATACTCACCGAATATTGTGTTGAAATAGCACGACATAACAATTTTAAAAAGGTATTTGCCGAAACTACCAAGGACAACAAAGCCATGATTTCTGTATTTAAGAAACTCGGGTTTACAGTGCATTTTGATGAAGACACAAACGTTTCGGTGTTTAAAAATTTATAATTAAATGGATAATTGAGTTTTTTTAATAATTATTTCTTATCACTGATGTACCAGGAATTGTATTGGTTTTTAAAATGTCGGCCACCATTAATTTCTTAACATAAATGGGTTTGGGATAGTCCCCTTTAGGGGATTTAGGGGTTTTGAGGCTTTTTAGACTGGTCTCATAAATATTCTGCTTTATTTTAAATCCTGACTAATGGTTCAGGCAGGAATTATATCTATTTTTGAAGGCTGAAAGAGCAGGATTTGTTAAAAAACACATTTATATTTTTACTTCCGGGGCAGCAATTACCGCCACAACATTCGCAAGATTTCCTTGTATCGGCTAATGACGAACCATTAACCGTAAAAGCAACTCAGGACACCACTAAAATTGAAAGATTTTTCAGCTCCGAAAGGGAAGGATCAGTACAATTTCGCCCTGAACCCATTATAAAACTTTCAGAAGATTGGCAGATTATTGCTCTTTTACTTTCTGTTTTGGCCATTGCATTTGTAAGGATTACGGGCAAGAATTTTTTTAAAAACCTACAATCGGGTTTTGTTTCAAGGCCAATCTTCAAACAACTTTCCCGCGATGGGCAACTGATCCCGACCAGAGCCAGGCTGCCACTTCTATTTTCATTTTTACTTGCAATTACAGTTTATTTATTTCAGTTGAATACAGAACACCCTTTTATTTCATTCCACAAAGCATCAAACCTTTACGCGAATATTATTACTATTTTTTTAATAGTGGGAATGTATGAACTATTAAAATTTATACTCACCAGTGCTTTGGGTTACATTTTTAAAACAAAAGGGACTACAAGGGAATTCATTGCCAACAATATTTTTTACAACTCCCTTACCACCATCTTAATTGTTCCCCTGCTGCTATTTTCCATTTATTCCACCACACCTGTAATATTATTTTTCGCCTCGGGTATTATCCTAATACTCTTTTTTATTAGGATATTCAGAGGATTTTTAATCGCCATTGAATTAAGAACTTATTCATTTTATCAAATTATTTTATACATTTGCACCCTCGAAATTTTGCCGGTTTTTGTACTCATCAAAACATTAACATTCAATATTTCAAAGATTTAGCGAGATAATTTTCGATTTAAATTCAGCAAAAATTTAGATTAATGGTAAAGACTATACTCATTTCACAACCACAACCATCAGACCCCATAAAAAATCCCTACAATGAGTTGGTAGAAAAATACAGCCTCAACATCGATTTCCACAAATTCATTAAAGTTGAAGGAATTCCGGCAAGAGAGTTTCGCAAAGACAGGGTTAACATTCTAAAACATACAGCAGTAATCTTTACAAGCAGAAACTCTGTTGACCACTTTTTTAGAATTTGTAAAGAGATGAGAGTTGAAGTCCCTGATACTATGAAATATTTCAGCATCTCTGAATCTACAAGTTATTATCTTCAAAAATACATTCAGTTTAGAAAACGGAAAGTTTTTCATGGCCAGCAAAATTTTAAAGATTTGCTGGAAATAATAAAAAAACATAAAGACGAAAACTTCTTGTTGCCTTGTTCCAATATTCATAAGCTATCCTTACCAAAATTATTAGAAGACAATAAGGTAAAGTTCACCAAAGCCATAATATACAAAACACTCGCAAGCGATCTATCACATTTAAAAATCAGCGAATACGATATGATCATATTCTTCAGCCCCTCGGGTGTTAAATCTCTGATGAAGAATTTTCCTGAATACGATCAGGGCAATACACGCATTGGCGTTTTTGGCCCAACAACCGCAAAAGCGGTAAAAGATGCAGGATTGAAACTCGACCTGAATGCCCCAACCAAATCTGCTCCATCGATGACAATGGCACTAACCCAATTCATCGATAAACTGTATAAAAAAAATGGGCAGAAAGTGGGTATGTAAACCCCAAACACTTACCAACAACCTAAGTGTCGTGTATATTATTGTTTTTATTTAACAGGCTTGCGCGACAAATTACTTCAAGGCATGCAGCCAAAACAAACATTTAAAAAACCTGAACGACTTTGTAATAAATCCATGATTGGAATGATGTTTAATCAAGGAAGGTCGTTTTTTAGCTACCCATTCAAATTGGTATATTTACAAGTTGAGGCTGAGTCCCCGGCTTTTGATGAGTTTCCGGCAAAAGTATTATTCGCGGTTTCGAAACGCCAATTTAAAAAAGCTGTGCATCGCAACAGGCTTAAACGTTTGATGCGTGAAGGATACAGAAAAAATAAATCAGAACTTTACGGTTTTCTAAGCGAAAATAAATTACAAATCACGCTTGCTTTTATGTTTACAGCAAAAGAAACAATGCCTTACCGGGAGATAGAAAAAAAAATAAAGGTCTCATTGTTGCGTTTACAACAGGATATTATAAAATTAAACAAGCATTAAATCTAATAACCACGATGAACCAGAAAAAACATTTCACGCTAAAGGCCTTAAAATTAATATCGTTTTTATTTGTGCTTATTTTCTTAGCAACAGGAATCAACGCACAAAATCAAAATAAAAACAATGATTTTGAAATTTCGAAAAACCTCGATGTTTTTAGCGAACTCTATAAGCAGTTAGACATAAATTACGTGGATGAAATAAGCCCGGGAGAGTTGATGAAAACAGGGATTGATGCCATGCTCGGGTCACTCGATCCTTTTACTAATTATATCCCCGAATCGCGGATTGAAGATTATAAAATGATAACCACCGGACAATATGGCGGAATTGGATCGCTCATCCATACCCACGACCATTATGTTGTTATTTCGGAACCCTACGAAGGGTTTCCGGCGCATAAAGCAGGTCTCAAGCCGGGAGATAAAATTCTTGAAGTAGATGGCAAACCAGCTATCGACAAAAAATCTGATGAGGTAAGTACAATTCTTAAGGGCGAACCCGGAACTTCTGTAACTTTACTTATCGAGCGCGAAGATACCCCGGCCCCGTTTGAGATTAAACTAAAACGTGAAAATATAAAAATCGACAACATCCCCTATTATGGCATGCTTAACGATAATGTCGGGTACATTAAACTGTCAGGGTTTACACAAAATGCAGGCAAGGAAGTAAAAAAAGCATTTCTTGAATTAAAGGAAAACAATAATCTCCAGGGACTGGTTTTAGACCTCCGGGGAAATGGCGGAGGCCTGCTAAATGAAGCAGTAAACATTGTAAACATATTTACCGATAAAGGCGAACTTGTGGTAAACACCAAAGGGAAAGACATTGCCCGAAACATATCGTATTACACAACCAGCCAACCCGAAGATACAGAAATTCCCCTGGTAGTATTGGTTGACCCAGGCTCAGCATCGGCATCTGAAATTGTTTCGGGAGCAATTCAAGACATAGACCGGGGTATAGTACTTGGCCAAAGAACTTATGGAAAAGGACTTGTCCAGAATGTACTTCCATTAAGCTACAATTCAAAAGTTAAGGTTACCGTTGCCAAATATTACATCCCCAGCGGTCGCTGCATACAAGCCATCGACTACTCGCACAAAGATGATGAAGGCATTGCACACAAAGTTCCCGATTCGTTAATATCAGAATTTAAAACAAAAAATGGCCGCAAAGTTTTTGATGGTGGTGGTATTGAACCCGATGTTGTAATAGAACCTGAAATGCTTAGCTCGATATCAATAGGACTGTTGACCGACTTTATCATTTTCGATTATGCCAATAAATTTTCACGTGAAAACGATTCAATTACTCCAGCAATAGAATTTGAAATTACAGATGAGATGTATGCTGATTTTGTTGCTTATGTCAAGAGTCTCGAAGACTTTAAATATGTTACAAATAGCGAAAAATATCTGGAGAAGTTAAAGAAAATGGCCGAAAGAGAAGACTATCTTGATGATATTAATTTGGAACTGGAGGCGCTTGAATCCAAATTGATGCATAATAAAGATGAAGACCTACAAAATCATCGCGATGAAATATCAGAAATGTTGAAACTTGAAATTGCATCGCGCTATTATTATCAAAAAGGAAGAATTATCGCAAACCTGCAAAGCGACCCTGAGGTGGAAAAAGCCATCGAAATTATAAACGATAAAAAGAACTATTCAGGAATTTTAGACGGAACCGTGACAAAAGCTTCTTTGAAATAGCAATTAGAATAAGCAGGATTTCCTGTGAAATTAAAAAAGCCACCATATCAATCAACGATACGATGGCTTTTTTTTGCCTTGGAATAGCGGGAAATTTGTAATTTCGCCAAAATAGTACAATCAAAACTTTTATGAAAGAATTTACTTTGAGTTGCTCATTTTCCTCATTCGAATCTGCTGATGAACTTCCAAAGGCTGATCTTGAATTACTGAATGAAGCAACAAAGGCAGCATCGGATGCTTACGCCCCATACTCAAAATTCAGTGTAGGTGCAGCTTTGCGCCTTGAGAGCGGTAAAATTATAAGGGGTAACAACCAGGAAAATGTAGCCTATCCTTCAGGACTATGCGCCGAAAGGGTAGCGCTTTTTTATGCATCGGCGACCTATCCAAACGAAAAGGTGGAATCGATTGCTGTAACCGCGAACACCGATGAATTAAAATTTGAAGACCCCGTATCGCCTTGTGGTTCATGCCGACAGGTGATGGCAGAAACTGAAAAAAAACAACATACCGGTATCAGGGTCATTATGAAAGGCGAAAATGGGAAAGTATATGTGTCTGAAAATGTAAAAAATTTACTTCCACTAATGTTCAAGGCCGATCAACTAAAAAAGTAGTCTTTAATTGCAAACAAAGCAAAAGCAGCAATGCTACATCTCTGTATCATTATTGGATTATCTGGCAAACCTTAATCATTTATTAATAAAAAATATGCGACTCATATCCACCAATTTATGCAAAACCAGCGACATTGGAATAAACAATAATTTGTTTGGTGGAAGAATGCTTTCGTGGCTCGACGAAGCCGGCGGAATAATGGCAGCAGAAGAAGTATGCTCGCGCAACATAGTAACTTTAAAAATGAACCAGGTGCTCTTTAAAAAGCCGGTGAAGGTAAACGACCACATCAGAATATACGGGCAAGTTGTGAATATCGGAAAATCATCAATTTCACTGTTTCTTGAGGCTCGCCGATTCGATTTCGACCAACATAATGAAATTGCTGTTTGTTCGACACAAATGACTTATGTAAAAATTGATAATACCGGAAAACCTGATCAGATCAATCAACCCATCAAAGAAAAATTTAAAAATAGCAACATTATAAAACATATTTAAAATGAGAAAAATCCACTTTTTACTTTTTATCGGGCTGGCATTTCTATTCATGGCAATGCAATCAGACCTTCCCGCATATAAATTATTCAACGAAAATGGAAAAGAAACAAAGTACAAAAAACTTGTAAAAGATGCATTAGATGCAGATATTGTGCTATTTGGTGAATTACATAACAACCCCATCAGCCATTGGATGCAATTAGAACTTACCAAAACACTGTTTGCCGAAAAAAGCTCCAACCTTATTTTAGGCGCTGAAATGTTTGAAACCGATAATCAAATGCTGATGGATGAATATTTATCAGGAAAGGTAAAAGGTAAAAACTTTGAAGATGAAGCCAAACTTTGGAAAAATTATTCAACTGATTATAAGCCACTCGTTGATTTCGCGAAAGAAAATCAACTCAGTTTTATTGCCGGCAATGTGCCGAGACGCTATGCTTCATTAGTTTACAGCGAAGGATTTGAAGGCTTAGATGAATTATCAGATGCCGCGAAAGCCTTGCTTCCTGAACTCCCCATCGATTACGACCCGGAGTTACCCGGATATAAAAGCATGTTGGAAATGATGGGCGGTATGGGTGGGAGCCATGCCCCAAACCCCAACCTTCCAATGGCACAAGCAATTAAAGATGCTACCATGGCAAACTCTATCCTGAAATATTTCGAACCGGGGAAACTCATTATTCATTACAATGGAGCCTATCATTCCAATAATTATGAAGGCATCAACTGGTATTTAAAACAAAAATACCCTGAGCTCAAAATTCTAACAATCACTTCGGTGGAACAGGAAAATATTGAAGATTTGGAAGATGAAAACGCAGGCCTGGCTGATTATACCATCTGCATCCCTGCCAACATGACCAAAACCTATTAGGCGCTTAAAAAGCCACTATTGCTAACATGTTAACGATATTTATGCAGCTGTTTTTTCCCTGAAATGCTTTTTTCTCTCAGGGAAAAATGTAGTGCCTTGGTGGCTGCTCTTGTTTAATTTGCCCCTAAAACGGAGTAGCAAAAATCTTCGGTGATGTTTATTGGGTTTATTATCACAGGCTGAAAGCCTGGA
>Ga0307991_1003397_pt1 | contig 10314 bp, 10 predicted proteins | sample EllFjometagen131_FD_203146 | JGI IMG/M metagenome (GOLD analysis project Ga0307991, IMG submission 203146) | Marine microbial communities from Ellis Fjord, Antarctic Ocean - #131 | ecosystem: Environmental > Aquatic > Marine > Unclassified | place: Southern Ocean | collected 2014-10-08 | reverse complement strand
ATATTATGTTCAAGTGATGATCTATATATAGCAACAATGGAAAAAGACGTTGAGGGCGAAATGACTAGTTTAATGTTAGATATGTTACAAGGTAACCCAAATGGAGATACTTTTGCTTGGAATGATTTGACCAAACAAGAACTTAGTGATGACTACGGTATGAAAGGTATTGGTGCAGCATACGAATTCGTCGAAGGGGAATGGGTAGCTAGCGACGGAAAAACATCTTTAGAATGGTATGAACAAGCCAACCTGATCACCGAATATATTTTAGCTAATGGCTGGGATGATAATCTTGAAGCTTTAGCTGGCCGCGGAGGTACGATTGACGGGACAACCTTAATCAGTGATTTAGCAGGAGCTACAATTCACACACAATCATATTTTGATGTATTAGAGGAATTGTTTAACAAAGTTGCTTAAATCATAAAAGAATTGTTTTTTAGTTGCCAGAATCCTGGCAACTATTTCTTTTTGCTTTGACAAATCATATATATTAATATAAAATTATCTAGACGAGGTGAATTTATGGAATGGTATGAAATAATATTACTTGTATTAGCTTTTCTTTTAGTTATATCTATGTTTCTATTAGGAATAAAAATATTGAGATATAAAACGTTGAATGAAAACATCGAAAAAGTAATAAAAGAGTATCATCCCGATGTAGAAGTAGTTAAATATAAAGCACAAATGACATATCAACTAAAGTTTAGAACTGATAAGTTATTCTTAATCAAGATAATTGATATGAATCCTCGAAATGAAGTAATTATTACCAATTCAGAAAAAGTAGTTGTTAACGACGATATAAAAGGCTGGAAAAGATCATCTCAAGTTAGTTTTGTTGCTGGAATAAAAGAATTTATCGATATGAAATCAGAACTAGAATTGATAAAAATAGTTCTAATCTATCCAAACTGTCATAATATGACAAAATACATCAATGAATCAGATGCCTATAAAGTAGATAACTCAAAGAAGGTTGACGACTTATTCTTCGTTAAATATACTGAATTAGGTGATTTCTTAAAAAAACATTAAATAATTGTTTACAAATTGTTAATTTTGATTTAATATATTATATACATGCGCCATTAGCTCAGTTGGCAGAGCAATTGACTCTTAATCAGTGGGTCGCCGGTTCGAATCCGGCATGGCGTACCAATTTCGCTAAGTTTAGGGAAGTAGTTTTTACAACTGCTTTCCTTTTTTTATGTTTTATACCATTATAAGCGCAAAATGGGTGTCAAAATAGGTGTCAAACTTATTACCTATTAGCTCTATATTTAGCCAACTTCTTAGTTTGTTCGTTTTCGAAGTCATTTTTTATGTGTTGGTAGATGCCTTCAGTAACCTTAGAATCTTCATGTCCTAGCCATGCGGACGTAACCATTTTAGCTATTCCTGCATTAAGACACTGTGTAGCAAAGTAATGTCTAAGAATATGAAGTGATAAATTTTCAAGTCCAAAATTGGTTGCATGTGTTGAAAAGTTGCGAGCTGATCTCCACAACGAAACTTTAGCAAAAACTCTTGAACTTGTTTTATCTAGTTCATTTAATAAAATTTGTGCATCTTGAAATAATGGAATTGTTCTGATAGATGCTGCTGACTTTGGAGTGGAAACTTTCCCCATAACTGTATTGAATGATTTTGTTATTGATATCTTATTTGTTATGTCTGCCCATTCTAAAGCGAGAGCTTCCCCTTTTCGAAGTCCTGTTGCCGAAATAAACTTAGCAAATAAATACAGGTTATAGTCTTTTGTTTTAAGAAAGTTGAAAAATCTATTTAATTCAATTGTTGTCGGTATGTCTTTCTCTTTTGGTTTTGGTTTCTTAATTGGGTCTATGTAATCAAAAGGATTTTCTTTTATAGCTTTTGTTTGCATTAATTTATTGAAACAGCCCTTCATTAACAAATATGTTCGGTGTCTAGCTGAGAGGGCATCTATAGATAATAAAAAAAGCTCCAAGTCTATAGAATTAATGCGACCGACTGGTTTTTCTCCTATTTGGTTGTTCATAACCTTTCGAACTAAATTAATTCTGTAATCCTCAAATGACGCAGCTTTTAATTCGCTTTTATATATTTTCATCCAATCTGTAATCCATTTATTTAGGGTTATAGGTTTCGAAATGTTATTTTCAGATATATATGCGTTTCTTTCTATAATTTCTTTGTTAATTTTAGTAATAATATCTTTTTTGGTTGATGCGTATAAATATTTTCGTTTACCATTGTAGTAAAATCTACCTTGCCAACGGCCATCTTTTCTTTTTGAGATGGATCCTTCTTTTAGTTTCATTTATAATATCTCCTTTTTCTTCGAAGACATCATTTCTATTTTGTTTTTTCAGAGTCTACATATGAAGCTGTTTGTCCAACCGAATAACAATTATTGATGTTATCATAACAAACTATAAATGTATTTTTATATTAAGGATCTGATAACAAATTAGACCCATTAAAATATGTTTCTAATTCATCAATGATTTCTTTAAGTTTTCTAAGCAAATATTTATTCATAATAATCTCCTTGGATGAACTGCGTCTTTTTTCTAAATGCTTTTTCGTTTCTAGTTATTAAGAGGTAATCAATTGTAGCAGATAGAGATAGCAAATCTTTATTATTAAGCTTATCCAATTAAAATATTACTTCGTCATAGCTCATTTTCTTTAATTTTAGATTGTTACTTTGAACTAAAATGAAAGTAAATGGTCATAGATAACTTTTTGGTTAGATAAACTTTAAGCTATTCATTCGAGGTTCATTGATAAGGCGTTTTTTGGCTTTGATGATGGTAATTATACAAATAAAAGCGAAAATACGAAGAGCGGCGATAATACGTCAAATAAGAATAGTTATCATGACTTGTCTTTTTCAGTAGATTCATAGATTTGAAAATATCTAAATTGACAATAAGTATAGTGTATACTATTAAACAATTTTGTTAATCAGAGGCTGTAGCCGGAAGTATAGGAGCGCAGCGTGCCAAAAACAAATTACAATAAATATTACTAGGTTTTAAAAGCAAAAGTATCAATATTAATTGATATTTTGGCAAAAAAAATGAGACCGCTTAGATGTATATCGAACGGTCTTAGAATAGGAAGAAAATTATGGATAACTGCCTCAGAGCAGGGGGTTGTAATAACATCCCCCCTACAGGGCAAGCGAAGGGTATTCAAGGAAAATTTAATTGCCTGGTTTCTGAAGTAAAGTGAACCCGATTTGATGGGCACAAAAATAAAAAAAAGTCTACTTTTTAGGGTTCAGTTCAATTAATAGTGATTTTTTATTGCTTTTACTAATTCTTTACCACATTTACTAGTCTTTTTTATTGCTAAGGGGTCACTATCAACACTTCCTCTTTCAAACTTATTTAAATATGTTTGATTGCATACAACATCATACCCTAAATCATGTAAAGGCATGGACATCCCTTTTGAAGTGAAGCCAATGTCATCTTCTGATGGATGTTCGCAAATTGCTATTGTGGCTCCAATCTTCTTTCCGTTTATTTCGTTAACACTAGTCCAAATATGTCTATTGTTTTTGTCAAAGACTTGATAACAATATAATCTTTCAATAAATTTCTTCATGTCTGACGAAACATTCCAATAATATGTTGGTGATATTAATACCATAATATCTGCTTCATCTATTTTGGTATACAATTCTTGCATACCATCATTTATGCAACATTTATTAGTTTTTCTACAACATTCACAGCCAATACATCCTGTGAATTGATAATTATTAATGATTTCTAAATCAACTTCCTGATTGTTACAAGTTAAATATTTTTTCAATATTTTGCCTATAGTATGACTGTTCCCATTTCTTCGTTTGCTGCCAACAATAATTAATGTTTTCATTAAATGCCTCCAAATAAAAAGACACTGAAATATCTAATATTACAGTGTCAAATTTCATAAATACTATATCATATGTGCAAATATCAACAAATTTACCTATTGGATTGTGTTCTTATGTAACTTTGAACAAATATTCGAAATTGAAAGATAAAAGTTGCCGAAAGCTACATAACCCATAATGAAAAACAATATACTAAGAAAACATACAAGGAGTTTAGTTTCTCATTTATGACTATCTAATAGTTATGATATCGCTGATAATAATACATCCTTACAAACTGTACCCCTTAGTCTGTTCTGAGAGTCAACGATAGGGACCTCATAATCAGTTTCTTTTAGTAACGGGATAAGATTCTTGATATACTCTTGACGATAGAATGGTTCAATGTCATTTAAAACTAATGATTCTATCGTATGGACCCTTGATTTGATAAGGTCTTCTAATATGACATAACCCATATATTTTTGTGAGTCGTTCACGACATAAGCAAAATCGACATTTATATTTTTTAACATATCTCTTGCTTCAGTCCTAGAACTAGTATACTTTAATACGAAAGGTAAATCTTCCATAATCTGTTTTGCACGCAATACTTGAGTTTTATCAACATCTACAATAAAATCTTTTACATAATCATTAGCTGGATGATCAAAGAATTCTTTAGGTCGTCCTAACTGAACTATTTCTCCGTCTTTCATTAGGGCAATACGATCACCTAATTTAAAAGCTTCATTCATATCATGCGTAATGAAAATAATGGTTTTATCAATATAATCTTCTAAATTTAAGAGTTCGTTTTGCATATCTCTTCTGATTAATGGATCTAATGAACCATAAGGCTCATCCATTAGTAAAATATCTGGTTCATTTGCTATTGCTCTGGCTAGTCCAACACGTTGTTTCATACCACCTGAAAGTTGATAAGGATAATACTCTTCCCAACCTTTTAGACCGACAACTTCAATCGCCTCTAAGACTTTTGACTCTCGTAGTTTAGGATCCATTTTTTTAACTTCTAATCCATATTCAACATTTTTAAAAACATTACGATGGTTAAGTAGACCAAAGCTTTGAAATACCATTGATATATGATTTCTACGCAAATCAATGAGTTCGTTTTTGTCGAGTGATGTGATGTCTTTTCCATCAATTTTAATATGTCCAAATGTAGGCTTATTTAAAAGATTAAAACAGCGGATTAATGAAGATTTTCCGCTACCAGACAAACCAACTATAACAAATAACTCACCTTTTTTAACATTAAAATCTACGTTCTTAACACCAACAGCACATCCTGTTTCTTCTCTGATTTCTTGAATGGTTGAACCGTTTTTTAATAATTTCTTTGCTTTTTCTAGTTTCTTGCCTTTACCAAAAATTAGTTGCAAATCATTTACTTCAATATATTTATTCATTAGTTGCCATTCCTCCTTGAAGTGAATTAGCAAAGCCTTGTAGTATACGATCTAAGACAATTGCTAAGAAGACAATTGCAAAACCGGCTTGGAATCCTCTCCCAACGTCTAGTCTTCTGATTGATATCAAAACTTCTTGACCAATTCCTTCTGCGCCAATCATTGAACTTATAACGACCATTGACATTGCCATCATTGTTGTTTGGTTTACACCAGTCATAATTGTAGGCATGGCTTGCGGTAATTCAATCTTAAATAACATTTGCCTTGGTGTACTTCCAAATGATTGTCCCGCTTCAATAACTTCTTTATCTACATTTGAAATTCCTAGATAAGTTAATCTTATTAGCGGAGGTATAGCATATATAAATGTTGCAAATACAGCAGGTACTCTTCCTAAACCAAACAACATAATTGCAGGGATTAGATAAACAAATGAAGGCATCGTTTGCATCGCGTCTAAGATAGGTTTTAGAAACTTTTCTAAACGGAGATTTTTAGACATTAAAATTCCGATAGGCAATCCGACTAAGAGAGAAAAAATTACACTTATTATTACAATCGCAATTGTATAAAGCATACTATCCCATAATCCAAACATACCAATTAGAAACATCATTGTAGCAAGTGCAATTCCCATCTTATAAGAGTATAATTTTTTACCAAGGTAGAAGACTAAAATAACAATAATCCACCAAGGAATATAATATAGACCTGTTTCAACGCCGTTGAACACAGCTGAAATAGCTAAAGTTATAAAATCAAATAATTCTGATAAATTTGTAAGAAGCCAATTTATAATCGCATCAAAAAAACCAGCGATTGAGAATTCAAATATTTCAGGAAATTGTATCATAATTTAATTCCTTCTTATTGAATTGCATCAAGTACGTTTTGATAGGCATCAGGAGTAACCCAAGATTCCCATAAATCAATATTTTCTAGCAAGAACCATGTAGCTGCTTCATCAGCTTCAACTTCATTTTCTTGCATATAGGCAAGTGCAGTATTTGTAATAGATGAAGATGTTGTATAGTTTTCCAAGAATGCAAATACTTCAGGGTAACTTCCTTCAAAATCATTATCTACACAAATATTAACATTTACACTTGGGAATGAACCAATTCCATTGTCAAAATCATCAGCACTGTAAACACTATCTTCTAATAGGACCATATCATATACTCCAAGTGCCCAAGTTGGTTCCCAGTTGTATCCTACCCAAGGTTCTTCATTCAAATATGCACCTGCTAATGTAGCGTTCAATGTTGCACTTGAATCAATTGTTTTAAATGTAAAATACTCATCTAAGCCATACACTTCCATTTTTTTATGTAAATGGATTGTAGCACCCCAACCTTCAGGACCACCATAAATAATTCCTAAATCTCCACCTTCAGGATTTGGGAACAGTTCTGGAAAATCCAATAAATCTGTAACAGAAACTAAACCTGGATACTCAACTTGTAAATATCTAGGGATGTATAGTCCTTGTGCATTGTCATCAAAATTAGTAGACACTTCAACATATTCACCATTCGCGATATCATTTGCGTATGTAGTAACATTTTCACTCCACAATTCCATTGTTAAATTAACATCTTTACTTTTTAAACCCGATACCATAATTGATGTGTCCGCTGGAACAACGTCAACTTCAACTCCATATCCTTCTTCAATAATAATTTTTACTACTTGATCGTGAAAAGCATTGGAGTCCCAATTGCCTTCACCGATTATAATTACATTCGGTTGTTCACATGCAGATAATGTCATTGCAATAAAAAAAGCAATCATGATTGCTAAAATTTTTTTCATATATTTCACGTCCTTTTCTACGTAATTATAACATAAATCCGTTTTCTTTTCAAGTGGCCACAAGTCTGGGTTAAAGGCGGAAATCCAATAACGTAGCGAAAAAGCCAATGTAAGCACTAGTATAACGTCATCATTTTTAACCTATAATAATATTTTTGATGCTATATATAAAAAGTATAAATCACAACCAAATAATCAAAAATATATTGAACCCAAAGTTATGGAGCATAGTGTATTTAATTTAATAATGAAAAGGAAAATTTCAGATTTCTTGAGTTAATTAATTTTGATAATTTAAAAACAAATGAATTAAGCCAGTTTCTTGAAGCTTTCCAAAACTCAAAATTAACTAGGAATTCTAAAGCAATACTGAATTTAATTAATGAAGGTTCAACATGTAAAAGGTTAATAGGTGCGAGTGAATATGTTCAATCATTTGAAGATGATTATTTCACGACTCTTTTAATTAAGGATTATTGTGAAAGATATATTGAAAAATAGCAAATTAACATTGACAAATGAATTGGAGTTATACCAAAAAACGTGCATGAAACGACTGAAAATTCTTTTCTCTATCTTAAATACTCTAAAAATAGGAATAAATATATTATATAAATTGTCATTGAAACAACGTAACTTAAAACTGGTAATGCAATTTATAAAATCTGCCTCTATATATTTAGCTCAATATATAACCTAAAATAGCATAAATTTTCACTTAAAAGAAGAAGCGCATTACACTATCCGGTCAATGGAGCAACTTGAAAAAAACCGATTTTTGAGGTATAATATAGTTAAATACAGTACTTGATTTATGAAAGGAAGCATAATTATGTGGCCATTCAAGAAGAAGCAAAATCAAAGAGAAAAGAATCTTAATAAGAATAAAAAGGTATTACCTATTAATCCTATAAGCATTATACCGGGCACACATCCCGGACAACTAATTGGGTTCAATTCAAAAATTGATGAGGTGCCTCAAACTGCTGCTGATATTAAACAACCTACAAAACCTAAGGTTACAAGTGAACATGAAGTAGCTGAAGAAACTGAAAAAAAGTGAAAGTTAAAGATTTAAAATTAATGACAGTTGTTGTACTTAATCTCTTGCGAAAAAACCGTGAACTTGAAGGATACTCAACGCTAAAAAAAGCTGAACTAATTAATTTATTAAAATAACCTCACAGAAAGTATATGCTTAGAATAGACATATTAGATAATAAAATATCTATTATGTTTTTTTAATAGAATTAGAAAGAAAGGATGATTTAGATGAAATTATCAGGAAGAACACCGTTGCTAAGAGCAATCAACTTAGAAAAAAAATTACAAATCAAACAAATCTATCTTAAATTAGAAGGGGCTAACCCAACTCATCATAAAAATGCTCGAATAGCTGAAGTGTTATGTAAAGATGCTATAGCTCATAAACAAACTACTATTTTAGCAGATGGAACAAATGCATATATAAAAGCAGTTGAATATTTTGCACGCAAAAATGATTTGAAGATAATTATTCCAAGGTTTATCCACGAGACATGGAAAACATTTCATTTTGATCTTAATTCAATATTAGATGCAAGAAAACAAGACAAATTTAATAAAATGGATTTCATGCAACTTCTATCAAAAAACAACAACTATTATCTTGCAGTAGAGGGATATACAAATAATAATATTTCTTTAATGGGGCTCGAAGGATTGACTAAAGAAATTATTAATAAAAAAGAGAATATTGACACTGTATATACACAATTTAGCCATGGGTATACATTGACTAGTATGTACAACGCATTCCTGAGAGAGTGGATTGAAAAAGAAAAATATTTTCCTAAGATATATTGTGGAACAAAAGCTAAAAAAATTTTGAAAACAGAATCTCTTGGACAGGATATTGTCTCATATATGCAAACAAATAAAAGCTTGCTTGATTCTTCTAATTTAGCGCTAAAGGAAAGCTATGGAAAAATAATTACAGTTACTGAAGAAGAACTAAAAGAAGCGAAAAAATTGTTGCGATATGTTGAGCAAATCAAAGTATCATTTGAGAATGTATATCCTTTAGCTGCATTTTTATCTCAAGTAAAAAGTGGGAATGTGGAAAACGGCACTCATATTATTATTTTAGATGATGCAAGAAGTCGGACGGATATTGAACATATTATTGACTTTCAACTGCACACTAAAAATGAGATTTTGATGATTGCTAATACATACTTAGCAGAATATTCTGATCCATTGATTGAAATGAATGATGCACTAAATAACGCGATAGAAAAAGGATATATTTTACTTGCTAAACAGAATGAAACAATATTAGGTGTGTGTATTATTGTCAATACACAATTTGATAACTTCATTCCAACATTTCATCTAGCATATATTGGAACTAGTAAAGAGAATAAAGGCCGAGGAATCGGTACAGAATTAATAAAACGCGCTGTGGATATTACAAATGGAAAATTATCTTTACATGTGGACTTAGACAATAGAAAAGCAAAAAAATTATATGAGAAGATGGGATTTAAACATGTATATAATCGAATGATTTATTATGGTGAATAAGCAAATTTTACTAATATAAATTTTTTAAGAGAAGATTTTAGTTTAAATTAAAAAATCACTTAATCTACATAGCTGAAAATCAGTTTAAAATACACACTAGTAGAACGATATTGAAAATAATTTTCTGGATTATTAATATTTTTTATGTACCAATATTCTATATTTCATACTTATTAATGGGTTGGGAAAATCCACATAGATAAAAAAACTAAAACTATTATTTTTGGACTGCAAAATTGTTTAAATTGTGTTTTATACGCCTGAAGCGACAGAAAATCCATTACTTACTTTTTTGGCGTTCTATAACCGTTAATAGTATCTGCAAAAAAAAGAGAATCTATGTAGATCCTCTTTTGAATAGAAATGATATCATGGTGTTTAATGTTGACATAATGTCAATTTATTATGAATTTTTTTTATTTAAATTTAAAATGGGTGTCAGAGTGGGTGTCAGATAAAAAATGCATGGTTTATTAGGGCTATTTCTAGGGAAAAATTTTTTCTAGTACAACTGACTCTTAATCAATGGGTCGCCGGTTCGAATCCGTCATGGCGCACCAAAATAGCCACACATGGGGAAGTAATTTTTATGATGCTTCCTTTTTTTATGCATTAAAGCAGAATATAATC
>Ga0307991_1003396_pt1 | contig 10314 bp, 10 predicted proteins | sample EllFjometagen131_FD_203146 | JGI IMG/M metagenome (GOLD analysis project Ga0307991, IMG submission 203146) | Marine microbial communities from Ellis Fjord, Antarctic Ocean - #131 | ecosystem: Environmental > Aquatic > Marine > Unclassified | place: Southern Ocean | collected 2014-10-08 | reverse complement strand
TGTAATGACTATGTTTCAAAACCTATCGTCAAAAATGTACTTTTTTCTAAGATTCGTGAATGCTTTACAAATAAGGCTTTTGGTGTCAAATAGTTACCTAACTTCGTCCACGTTATACTACCACGGAAGTATTTAAAGGAAGTCTAATATAAAGTAGGTTACCAATCTCTAGATTAACAAAATAATTACTCTCACTTATAATGAAAAAAAGCTATATAAGTTTTAAGCAATTTTCTACTATTAAAAACTAAATTGATAAATGAATGTTAATCCAACATATCAAGAATTAGAAGATCAGATTGTTGAACTTCAAAAGCAAAATGATAATCGACTAAATTCTTCTATTCAAAACGAGCAAATATACCATTCGCTATTTGAAAATATGGAGGTAGGATTAGCACGATGTCAAATGCTTTTTGAAAATAATCAACCCATTGATTTTATAGATCTTGAAGTAAACCGTGCTTTTGAAAAATTAAACGGGTTAAAAAACGTAGTTGGGAAATCTGTTTCTAAAATTATAGTTAATCATAAAAACGAAAATCCGGAGCTATTTAATTTATACGAAAGGGTTTCTAATACTGGAATATCTGAGAAAATTGAAACTTTTGTCGCACCCTTGGAAAAATGGTTTTCTATTTCAGTTTACAGTTCCCAAAAAAGTCAGTTTCTTGTGATTTTTGATAATATCACTGGACGTAAACAGGCAGAACTGGCTTTGTTTGAAAGCGAAGAGCATGCACAGCAAAACAATGAGCTTCTGCGTTCCATTATGGAGAGTCCAAAAGGAATGATTATTTTTTCCCTTGATCCACAGTACCGTTACACCTCTTTTACAATTTCACACAAAGAAACCATGAAATATATTTGGGGAGTGGATATTAAAGTAGGGATGAATATGCTTGACATAATTCAAAAGGATGGTGATCGGGAAAAAGCAAAACATAACTTCGACCTGGCATTGAGAGGCGAACATCTCATTCTCATCGAGGAGTATGGAGCGGATGATCTTTACCGAACATGGTGGGAAAATCGTTATTCACCTATTTATAGTGATACGAATACCATTGTAGGGTTAACAGTATTTGTAGCCGATATCACCAAACGCAAGCAGGCAGAGGAAATAAAAAGCATTCAGTATGAAATTATTAGAATCGTACTTAGCACCAAAAACCTTTCAGAATTTTATGAGGCGGTCAGAGGGGCGCTGGGTCGGATAATTAACGTTGAAAATTTCTATGTGGCATTTTACGATGAAAAAACAGACCAATTATCAGCAGTTTTTGAAAAAGATAAAAAGGATCAAATACCTAGTTGGCCATCTGGTAAATCATTGACAGGTCGGGTGATTAAAGAACAAAAACCCTTAATTCTGAAAAAGGCAGAAATACTGAATCTGACCAATACTGGTGAAATAGAATTAATAGGTACCAGGGCAGAAGCTTGGCTTGGTGTCCCCTTATTAATTGGAGGGAAGGTTTCTGGCGCGCTAGTAGTGCAGGATTATGATAATCCCCAAGCTTATAATCAGTCTCATCTTGAACTACTGGAAATGGTTTCCACAGAAATGAGTATTTGTATTGAGCTAAAGCAGACGGAGGAAGCATTAAAGCAACGTGAATCTATTTTAACAGCCATATTTGAATCTACGGAAGATGGACTTTTGGTTGTAGATAATAATGGCAAGACGATGCACAAAAATACTAACTTCAATAAAATGTGGCATATTCCGTCAAAACTAATAAACTACACAGACGATACTGAGTTACTTGATTTTGTTCTGAGTCAGTTAAGCGAACCAAATCTTTTTATGGACAAAGTAAAAGAATTATATAAAAGTTCGAAATCAGACCATGATTTTGTCCATTTCAAGGATGGAAGGATATTTGAGCGCAGGTCTAATCCTCTGTTGGAACAAAAAACTTTAAAAGGAAGAGTATGGAGCTTTAATGACATCACCAAACGCAAACTCGCTGAAATAGCACTGAAAAAGAGTGAAATCCAACTACGAGAACTAAGCACAACCAAAGACGAACTGTACTCAATAATTGCCCATGATTTAAGAAGTCCATTTAACAGTATTTTAGGTTTTTCCGATTTGTTAATGGACATTGCAAACCTAAGAGATATTGATAAAACTTTAAAGTACAGTACATTAATAAATACAACAGCACAACATACACTTAACTTACTTGATAATTTATTGAATTGGGAAAAATCACAAACCGGGAAAATTAATTTTAAACAAGAAAATGTTGTATTGAAGCCAATTATTCAGGAAATATTAGATACACTAAACTCAACAGCAATACTTAAAAACATATCTTTAAATCAGATTCAATCAGATGATATTGAAGTTTATGCAGATGAAAATATACTGAAAACAATTTTGCGAAATCTTATTTCCAATGCAATCAAATTTACAAAATTAAGAGGGCATATTAATGTCTGTGGAGTTTCAATACAAGACCATGTTGAAATTTCCATCTCCGATAATGGTATTGGTATGAATGAAGAAAAACTTAAAGAGCTCTTTAATATATCGTCAAATGCAACTTCTCTTGGTACTGCAAACGAAAGAGGTTCTGGTTTAGGATTAGTCCTATGCAAAGAATTTGTTGAGAAACTTGACGGAAATATTTGGGTAGAAAGTGAATTGGGAAAAGGAAGTGATTTTAAATTTACTTTGCCTTTGAGAAAAAACTTATAAAAGTAAAATCAAAACTGCTTATAATGGTTGAGCTAAAAAGCGTTATAAGCAATAAAACACAACAATAAAAGACTATTGCAATGAATAATTTAAAATATCCATTTTCACTTCCTAAATCAACTTCCAAAAACGCATGGATAGTATTGGTTATTTTAATTGGTGGCCTAATCTTAACTATTGGAGCAACATATTATACCTATTTAGATGAAGAAAAACAAGCAAATCAGGAATTTTCACTGGTATGTCATGAACTTAAATCAAAAATCGGCCTGGGGTGGTCAGTTTGACCGGCGTCTCCACTATAGACGATAAAAGAGGGATATTCCCTCTTTTTAACTTCATTTTCGTTGATTATCAGTCTTTTAAGCTGTTTTTTTTGACAAAGTTTGTAAATTTTAATATTCTACACACAAATTACAAAAGATTTTTGGTGGTTTTGCTAATGTCCTTGAGTAAAAAAATGATAATAATGGTTTAAATAATCAGATGCCATCTATTATATCTAGTCTAATAATTTAAGAATAATATTTCTGTTGATGTAAGTTTTATTTTTTAGCTATCAAATATAAATAATGATCTACTGACATTATGGAAATTTAATAGGAGAGTTACATAAATGCGATACTAACCACCAATTGTTAAGGCATATAACGCATTTTAACCATTTTAGTAATTACCATTACGTTTCAGGGCGGTGCGGGGTCTATCGACGATAAAAGAGGGAAATTCCCTCTTTTTAACTCCCTTTTTTTTGATTATCAGCTTTTTAAAGCAATTTTTTTTGGAATGCTTGTAAATCTTGTTTTTTTCTGAAATTACAGGTTTTGAAAGCTGTGTTGCTAATGTCGCAAGGGCAATTAACACTATTGAAAAGATTTAATAATTCAAAGCTCAAGCCACCTGGCTTTTCTTTGTATCATTTCATAACAAAATAGAAAAAGTTTACCTGTCGTAGGCAGGAAATAAAAAGAGAAAATCTACAGCACTCTACTACTACTTACAGTTAGAAAAAACAAAATTATAGAACAGTTCAACAATGTAAAGGAAAAATTTCCTTATTGGTGGGAAACTTTACTTCTCTGAAATTCCATCCTGATCGTGGCGGTAATGAAGAAACCATGAAATTAATCAACAATGAATATGAAATGTATTCTACTAGGCTGATTAACGGAAATGCTGATTTCTATGATGCTAGAAAATCTTATGAGACTCAGGTAAGCTAGAAACTTCAAAACAAGATTAATAAGATCTTTGAACCTGAAAATCTAATTATTGAAATTATTGGTGGTTGGATCGGGGTTACTGGTAATACATTACCTGTTAAATCTGATTTGAGAAAATTGGAATTCAAATTTAGACGCAACATAACTGCCTGATACTGGCATGCAGGTATATAGATTAATTACTACTTTTGTTTCTTTTTAAGAAAGCATAATTATAATTAGAGAATGCTACAAGCAAAATCCGAACCCACCATACTCCTTGTTGATGATATAAAGGAAAATCTTGATTTACTAACAATTCAATTGAGTAACTTCAAAGTCAACTTAATTAGAGCAGTTTCTGGCTCTGAAGCGTTGAGCAGTACAGTTGGAGTGGAGCTTGCTCTTGCTATCGTTGATGTACGTATGCCTGTAATGACAGGTTTTGAAATGGCAGTAAAGCTTAATGAGGATAGATTAAAAAATAAAGTTCCTGTTATATTTCTAACGGCAAATCATTCTTATCATGATGAGGTGCTTAAGGGTTATGACTCTGGTGCTGTGGATTACATAACTAAACCATACTCACAACGAATTCTGCTTAGTAAAGTAGCCGTTTTTCTTGACCTTTTTAATCAAAAACAAACTATCCAAAGGAGTGCAGAACTTCTAAATAATTCATATAAGGAATTATCCATAGCTAATGAAATGTTGGAAGAACGTGAACAAAAGTATTTGAAACAACAATTGTTCAATAAAGCTCTACTAGATAGTATCCCAGGAATATATTACCTATATACTTTTCCTGAGCTTAAGATGGTAGGTTGGAATAAGCAGCATGAAACTATTTTTGGGTATGAAGCAAAGGAAATGCAAGGTAGCTCAGTATTGGACTGGCATAAACCAGAAAATAAAAATATGGTATTGGAGTCTTTAAAAAACTTTGATTTAATGGATCAGGTTTCATTAGAAACACCATTATTAACTAAAGATGGACGAACAATTCCTTTTTTACTTACTGCAGTAAAATTTGAGAGCGAGGGCCAACAATATCTTATGGGGGTTGGTACCAATATATGTGAACAAAAGGAAGCAGAACAAGCCTTACGCCATAGCGAATCAACTCTAACTAAGGCACAGCAAATCGCTCATGTGGGGAGTTGGGATTACGAATATGCCACCGATGTGATGAAATGTTCAGATGAAACATATCGGATTTTTGGTTTCCAGCCTGGAGGGGTAAAGCCATCACTTGATTTGTTTTTTAATATGACTCATCCTGATGATTTTCTTTTGTTAAGAGAAAATATTGTCAATGTACTGGAATTACATGTTCCATTAAGTATAGATATGCGTATTATCCTTGAAGATGGGGAAGAACGCTTTATACATGAACAAGCTGAATTGACATATGATGATAATGGTGAAATAGTTAAGCTAGTAGGCACAGTACATGATATTACACAAAGAAAAAAAATTGAAGAAGAGCAAAAAAAATCTTTGGAGCAACTGAAACAATTATCGGTACATATTGAACAAGCAAGAGAAGATGAAAGATTAAATATATCGAGGGAGTTACACGATGATTTGGGACAAGCGCTAACTGCTGTAAAAATCGATCTGGAAATTATAAAGCAACAATCGTCCGATTCAGTTATTAAACAGAAACTTGACAATGTTAAAGCTTTAGTAGGAAGCTCTATCAAGTCAGTCCAGAGGATTACCTCACAATTAAGGCCCGAAATTATAGATGACCTTGGGATAGAGGCAGCTATCGACTGGTACACCAAAGAATATGCGAAGAGATATGGAATAGAGGTTTTCTTGGATATTGAAAATGGAATCCCCATTTCAAACGATGCGGCACTTCCTTTGTTTAGGATAATGCAGGAGTCACTTACAAACATTGCTAGGCACGCTTCTGCAACACACATTGAAATTTTACTCAATCAACATGATGATTTCATTCAATTTGTGGTTTCCAACAATGGGGTTGGTATAACTGATGATCAAATTAATTCTAAAAAGTCGTTTGGAATTATGAGTATGAGAGAAAGAGCTGCCTCTTTGGGAGGAACCTTTGAGATTAGCCGTGGAGAAAACTTTGGCACTAAAATAATGATAATCTTTCCTAATAATACCATATAAATTATGAATGTATTGATTTGTGATGATCATAAAATTGTTCGTGATGGACTAAGGCAAATACTTGCTCAACACGAAAATATCCGATTTATTAACGAAGCCGCAACAGGGGGTGAAGTGCTTGAAATGTTTAATAAAGTAATTTACGACCTCCTGCTACTCGATATTTCATTACCCGACCAGAGTGGTTTAGATGTCCTTCAGGCAGTAAAGAAAAAATGGCCGGCAACTTATGTGCTAATGTTAAGCATGCACCCTCAGGAACAATACGCTATTCGTGCCCTTTCTTATGGTGCTTCGGGCTACCTCACAAAGGATACTGCCGCAGAAGAACTACTACTAGCTGTGAAAAAAATAGCAGAAAATGGTAAATATATATCACAATCGCTTGCCGATTGCTTAGCATTACAGTTCAATAATGATAGTGATCAACCCTTACATGAGAAATTGTCTGATCGCGAATTTGAAATCATGATTAAAATTGCGAATGGTAAATCTTTAATAAACATTGGAAATGAACTCTTTATTTCCAACAAAACGGTAAGCACATACCGACATAGGATCATGGAAAAAATGAAATTGGAGAAGAACACCGATCTTTCCCGTTATTGTATTGAAAACCATCTGATTTAAAATACTTGCGCAGCCACAGTTTAACCAGCTGGTAATTAATATTAATTGATCATACAAAATATTTTCTTTTTTATTTGTTATTACAACAAGTCCTCCATTTTTCTGATTTGATCCATTTTTAGTATCTTCCTTGTAAGGTTTCCCCTACAAAAATATCAGACTTATCCTACAAGAAATATCCATAGATAGTCGGATATTTGTTTGCTGAAATTTCCACCAATGAGAGTATTAATAGCAGATAATTCAGATTTTATGCTCGACAGGCTACAGCAAATGCTAGTTAGTTTGGATAATGTGGAAGTGGTTTGGAATTTAAATAATGTAATAGATACTAGACTTAAAAGGAGTAGATGTTATCATCTAAATAAAGAATAAAATTAATGTTGCTTACTTTTTCAGCACCGTTATGGGCAATTTAGAAGAATGACCAGAATTGATACTAACAATATTAAAATCTAATGGAGACCAGAAACCATTCATAAAAACGGGGCAGATTCCGAAAAGCCTTACGAGTAGGACAAATAAATAATATAATTAAAAATGAAAAATAAATTGTTAAAAGTTTTAGCAGGAACATTGTTAAGTTGTTTCTTATTAACTTCATGCTACACCTACACAAGTGTAGTTGGAGATGGTGCACAAGGGAACAAAGAGGTTACAAAATGGAACCACTATCTTATTTACGGATTAGCTCCTACAAGTGTATCTAACAGTAAAGAAATGGCTGGAGGTGCAGAAAATTATGAAGTAACAACAAAACAAACTTTTGTAAACGGACTTATTTCTGGATTAACATTTGGAATCTACACTCCGTCAACTACAACAGTAAAAAAATGAAAAACTTGAACACTGCAGGATTAAATTCTTGCGGTGTTTTCAATTTTTAATTTATGAGAAAAATAATATTTGGGTTGTCAACTATAATTTCTGTAATTTTATTAATTAAAATTATTGGAATACTGATTAATGATTTTAGTAGACTTACAGAATACGGTTTAGGTTACCTTATTGGACTGATTGTTTTGTTTTTTGTTTTGGTACTTATTAGTTATCTAACAGGAAAGAAAATAATTAAAAAAAGCCCATAACAATTAAGTGTTCAAACCGAATGTATCCGGTAGTCTGAGTACTCTGTTGAAAGTATGCCCCAATAAATGATAAAATTATAAATACTAATGATAAAACTCTATCGGAAAATTCGTTACGACCTTATGGAAGATAATAAAATCGGAAAGTATTTAAAATATGCGATTGGCGAAATTATCCTTGTGATGATAGGCATTCTCCTCGCATTGCAAATTAATAATTGGAATGAACAGCGAAGAGACCGAATAAAGGAACAAGTCATCTTACAACAATTAAAGGAAGATTACCAAGCCAATCTCATTCAATTAAAACAAAAAATTGATATGAGAAATACAATTATTAAATCCGCACTAAATATCTTCAAAGCCATGGATTATCCTGATGAAATAATTCGTGATAGTCTAATTAAAGATATAGGAATTATTAATGATGACCCTACCTTTGATCCTATACAAAACGATTTAACCAGTTCTGGGAATCTGAGGTTGATTACCAACGTTCAATTGAAACGTTTGCTCTCCAATTGGTCTTCAGATATAGTGGCACTTACCGAAATTGAGAGAAGTTGGGCTCAGTTGGTAAACCAGCAAATGGTTTATGTTATTGCAAATTTAGGAATTTCAATGGATGTTGCCAATAGCTGGATGAACAATTCAGATCACCTCTGGTTATTAGATGGGAATACAAATTCGGCAAAGACAATAATTGGAAATTCAAAATACTCTGCCTCAATAATTGAAATAACTAGCAGTAGAGAATTGGAAGGATTTGTATCATGCGCTATTTCCTATAACAAACCAGCCAATATAGTATCTGAAGCACTTGTTAAAAGAATCAATAATATTATCAATTTAATTGATAATGAAATAAAAGATCAATAATAAAAAGACAATATAACATATAATAATCAAACTGAAAAAAAATATCAAACTTAAATTTTACAAAATGAAAAAAATACTTTTATTCTCAATTCTGCTAATTTCAATGGGGTGTTACTCACAAACAAATGATACAATTTTCAAAATGAACGGAGAAATCTTACCTGTGAATGTGACAGAAATAAATGAATCTACTATTAAGTTCACGCACCCTGGTGAAACATTTTCAAATAGTATTGGAAAAAATTCAGTTCTAAAAATTAAATTCGGTTCAGGTCGCATTCAAGAATTTGCTCCAGCCTTGAATATAATAAATGTTAAAAGTTGTCTTGATTGGGAAAATGTACAAATCTCAAGTATTGAATCTGAAATAAATGGATTAATGAAGATTGACAATATTGGAGCAAAAGCAAAAGGCAATACAACGATGTCTAGTCTAGGAAAATTACAAACCCGGACTTACAATAAGCTTAAAATAGAAACAGCAATGCTTGGAGGAAATGTTTGCTATATTATTAACCAAAATACAGAGGAAGCAGTTTCAGGCTATTATTCATCAAAAGCACCAAGTGTGACTTTGTCAGCAGTATGTTATACTTCAAAAAAAGTTTATAAACGTGAAATAAATTACGGTGAATATAATTTGAAAAAGATATATGTTTTACAAGTTAACAGTTACAATATTGTTCCTATTAGTATTAAAAATGAATCATTTAATATTACAAATGAAATGATTTTTCTAGAGAATAATTTTCCTAAATTGAAAGTTAATTCTAAGAATATTGATAACGTAGATCATTTCACGATCATTTTTGCATCTCAGAGTGAAATAATTTTATCTGGTGTATATACAACCAAAAAAGGAAAAAAAACTTATTATAATATGTTCCTCGAGAAAAATTAAAGCACAAAAAAAATAAGCGTTATCATTAAATATTGACAACCAGCTGATTTAAAAAACTTGCGCAGCCACAGTTTAACCAGCTGGTAATTAATATTAATTGATCCTTACAAAATCTTTTCTTTTTTATTTGTTATTACAACAAGTCCTCCATTTTTCTGATTTGATCCATTTTTAGTATCTTCCTTGTAAGGTTTCCCCTACAAGAATATCAGACTTATCCTACAAGAAATATCCATAGATAGTCGGATATTTGTTCACAGGAATTACCACCAATGAAAGTTCTAGTACCCCATAATTCAAATGTTATGCTTGACAGACTGCAACAAATGCTGAGCAGTATGGAGAAAGTGGAGGTAGTTGGGAGTTTCCAAAATGGAACAGATGCCCTAAGTGCCATGCATAAACTAAAACCTGATTTGACAGTTCTAGACAATAAAATGTCCAGATTAAAAAGAGTAAATGTTATCAGAGAAATAAGAAAAGAAGATATAAGGATTACTAATTTGAAATTGGTATAGTTGCGTTTTACATGCTCCATTTGTGTGTATTAGTTTCCATTTAACGAATAATGAAGAAATAAAAGCAATATAACGTTTACATAGTTGGTAATCTGCATAATAAAAATGTAATAAAGATAGATAGAACGAATACTAACCTTTTTAATTAAATGCTTATGAAAACTTTTACATTTTTTGTATTGTTCCTGTTTGCTATAGCAGTTTTGCAGGCACAGGATTACCAGATCAGTTTCACCGG
>Ga0307991_1003395_pt1 | contig 10317 bp, 5 predicted proteins | sample EllFjometagen131_FD_203146 | JGI IMG/M metagenome (GOLD analysis project Ga0307991, IMG submission 203146) | Marine microbial communities from Ellis Fjord, Antarctic Ocean - #131 | ecosystem: Environmental > Aquatic > Marine > Unclassified | place: Southern Ocean | collected 2014-10-08 | reverse complement strand
AGTTTGGGCTGAGACCCAAGAATATCTTGATTTACATACCCGTGATAGATTCCTAGAAGTTAGATTTGTGAATGGACAATTTATTGTTAGTGCCGCGGCAGAACATCTCAAAAATGAATATACATCGCAGGATTTAGCTCAAGCGATGGCTGAAAAAGAAAGGTGGGTTCCGGCTGAGTTTGACGGTGAAATTTTAACATTTCATTATGGGAGTTCTATCACTGGACCTAACAACTTGTGTGAGTATAGTTATACCATCGAATTTCCGCCTTATGGAACTCCTGAAGGTCATTTTATCAAAAGGTATACAAATCCTGGATATACAGGATGTTTTGGTAGCCGGCGGCAAAAAGTAAGTGTGAAATTGAGAAGAGCTTGGGAAACAGAAATTAATACCTGGAACAAGTTAGGGATGCCGGAATAAATTCTGAAGGTTTAAAATTCTAAGAAGACAGGGATAATGAAAACTAGCGTAATGATCTTAACTTTTGTTTTGTGTTTAAATATTGGCCTCACTGAAGCTCAAAATGTCTCCGATGAGGCCAGGCGCCACTTTGATAGGGGTCAGGCTGCGGTCGAGATGGCAAAGACTCCTGCGGATTATGAGGATGCAGTCAAGGAATTTGAAAATGCAGCAACGCTCGCTCCTGATTGGCCCGATGTTTATTACAACTTGGGCTTGATACAGGAGAAGGTTGGCAAGCGTGCTGATGCTATCAGGAACCTGACGAAATACCTTGAGCTTTCTCCTAACGCAAATGACTCCAGAGAGGTGAAGAAGTTCATTGCTAAAATAGAGTATAAAATGGAAAAGGAGGAAGGGATCAAAAGTGTTTATGGAATAATGACATCAGGTGTTTATGTTCGTAATGCTAAGTATAATTACCCTGAAATGTTATGGAGTAATTATGAGAGAAAAGAAATTCCCAACTTAGCGGACAGTTCGAATATGCTGAATATATTTCGAATGGTGTCGGGCAAAATGCAGGTGAGCAATGTTTGGTATCTACGTGAGAGGAGTGGACTTTTTACCTACCATCCCAAACAGCATCCACCAATACCGAGAGAATGGGAGCCGGTAAAGGTTAATGGTAGATTTTACGAGTACACATTCTCATACTATATGGACATAGCAAGAGGTTATGTTGTTCGATATGATTGTCAAGTAAAAGGAGAAATTATTTTGATTGACCCGCCAAGGGTAAAGGAAATATCAAAGTTTTCTATCCCTTGGGGGGCGCCAATAGGCAGACAAAGACGACCATGGCATAGTAACAACAATTTTGGCGCCACGAAAGAACGTATAGTTGAGTGGCGTACAAAATAGATATTGAATGAAATAGGATTGGAAACGGTATCAGCTTTATTGGCAAAGGAGAAAACCAAAGGTGAATGGAAAAGCGCTTGGGAGATATTTCTTATCAGTAATTCTTTTGTTGGCAGTAGGAAACAGCGCTTGGGCTGAGTCTGTCCCAAGAGAAGCCCAGAAACATATGAACAGGGGTATGGCTGCTGTAGAGATGTCTAAATCACCGGCAGAAAATGAAGCGGCTATTCCAAATAAGTCTGCCGAACGAGAATGGCTTATTATGGTGTATATGTCCGGCGTTAATGACTTGGGAATACTTGGATATGTTGATAAAAATATAAACGCAATGGAGAACGTAAATTTTACAAATAAGGTTTCTGTTGTGGTGCACTACAATGCCATAAGGGCTGATGAGAATAAGAATCTGCAGTTCCAAAGCGATTCAGAAACGCTGCATATTCGGCATGATTCGGATATCAACAAGGTAACTTCTTTACATATTCTTTCAAAATATAATTCGGATATGGGAGATGGGGACCATTTATCCAGATTTGTTATACCCAATATAATAAAGTTTCCTGCTAAAAAAACTATGCTTATCATCTGGGGCCAAGGAGATGGGCATAGGGGGATAGCTTATGATGATGTTAGCGGTAATAAAATAACTGTGAATCAACTTGGTTTAGCGCTTGCCGATATAACTAAAACGACAGGCAGGAGGCTGGATATCTTTGCTACAGACGCAAGTTTTATGCAAATGGCCAGCGTTGCTTATGAAATAAAGGATTACGCTAAAGTAATAGTCGGTTCTGAAGAAAGTATTCCCGGACAAGGGTATCCTTATAAGAGCATTTTAACTGATTTAAACGGCAACCCCGAAATGGACGCGAGGGAGCTCGGCAATATCATAGTCAGAGATTACGGAGATTATTACTCTGATACAGGGATAACAGTTTCTACAGTCAGAAATTATATGGATTCTAAATATATTGGAGGAACGACTATCTCTGCTGTCGACACCACCTTGATGCCTCAGTTTGTTAAATTGTTAAATAATTGGGTAAGTACTATAACTTCCAGTGCCAGTGACCTTAACGAAGTGGCGAAGCTGGCGATGACGGAAGACGCTTTTTGTTTTGGCTCTTTAAAGGTTGTGAGCGGTAGAGGTACACGTTCAATCGACCTGTGTGATTTAATAGATCATATCGATCATATTTTACCTGATGGTTCTCAGGCAAAAGAGGCCGGGGAGATACTCAGGAATTTTGTGACCAATAAATTGATTATATCACACAGGGGAACAGGAACAAAAAGGGGCACGAGTGTGTCGTATAATACACGGACTTTCGGCTTGTCGGTTTATATGCCGAAAAGGATTGATAGTGGCTACAATGCATTAGTTTTTGCTAGAGATTCTCTGTGGGACGACTTTATAAGGGGATATCTTAAATGATGGCGTCGTAAAAAGTCCGATCTACTGCGTTGTAGCCATTTATCTGGTTAGCATCACAGCAGAACATTTTAAAAAAACTCGAAGGGGGTAAGGCTGATCAGATTTGTCGTAATAAGTTTAACTATTGCTTTTTATTTGAGCATTAGCATTGCAAATGCTCAAAATGTCTCCGATGAGGCCATGCGCTATTTTGACAGAGGACAGGCTGCGGTCGAGATGGCAAAGACTCCTGCGGATTATGAGGATGCAGTCAAGGAATTTGAAAATGCAGCAACGCTCGCCCCTGATTGGCCCGATGTTTATTACAACCTCGGCTTAATACAGGAGAAGCTTGGCAAATATGATAATGCCTTCAGGAATTTAACAAAATACCTTGAACTTTCCCCTAATGCAAGTGACGTTAGAGAGGTAAAGAAATTCATTGCTAAAACAGAATATAAAATAGAAAAAGTTAAAGCAGAACAGGACAAAGTAAAAGATCTTTCCGGCACTTGGATGGGTTTTATAATAAGAGGAAAGCAAGCAGGAACAATGATGGCTTGTCGAGTTGTTATTACGGTCAAGAACGGTGTGATGGAAATTAATACAGGTCATAACCAGATTGGTTCAGCTCAGTTTGACGGGCAAAAATTGAAATTTAAATACTTTCACGATGCCTGGGCCCTGCAGAATGAATGCGAATACGATATGACAATAATCACTGATGCTCTGATGCGAGGTTATTATACTAGAAAGATTGTAGGGGTTAGGGATTCTCGGGATAGAGATATAGTTGGAGAAGAATTTAGAATACTGGTAGAACTGAGAAAACAGTGAATGTTTGAAGAACAAAATGACAAAAAAATTGTATCTTTCAAGAAGTTGCTTGTTTTGTATAGGCTGGCACCTCAATTTTGTGGCCGTAATGTCTCACCCCCTGAAAAGCGATTTCCTATAAGCCACCCATTCTTTAAACACCATATCCAGGTATTTATCTTCTGACCATTCCTTACCGGGTTTCTCCCGAGGTTTTTTTATCGCCATTATACTTCAATTCAACATAATATTAGATTTTTTATATATCTTGTCGTCTGGAATAACGTCAAAATTGCTGTAGACTATACGTTATTAAACAAATGTATACATTTGAAACAAAGTTAGTGGAGATCTATTATGTATAGACGTATTTTTTCCGTTTTCACCATTTTTCTTCTCACTTTCAGTTTCATTTCCCCTATTTCATTTGCTGCCGAGGAACCAAAGGAAGACGAGCCTGAATGGCTGGAGATTCTGGATCTTGTTGCCCCGGGAGCCCGTGCTGAATCCGCGAGTGGCAGCAGCCTTGATGTTCGTGTCCGGATTGCCCATAATTTACAAAAAATACTTAAACATCAAATGACTGCCGAAGCCTTTTATCGAGAGTTGGCATTCATGAAAATGCCCGATGGTCTGGAGCCAAGGCATCTTCTGATGCAGGTTAAAAGAGACTTGATCCGCCACCTGGGACAAAATGGTGCGACTGCTTATCTGGGACTGATGTTTCCAACCGGAGGATCAAACGTTGAAATTGAGCTTTTGTCCTGGCGCAGAAAAGTTGTTTTTGATTCGATCAATGAAGTGCTTCGTGAGTTTAAAGGTCAGGATGTCATTGATGGCGGCAAGTGGACAGCTTTTGTTGCTGGACACAGAGGCGCAACCAGCAATATGCGGGTTACACCTGAAAACTTTAAAGTTTTCTTTGCCGGGGTGGGAAGTTGGATGGATGAAGGTTTTGTGGATATGAAATTTGCCGGTGATATTGATTTCTCATTTGTTTCCGGAAATCCACAACTTGCGATGGCGATGAAGCGCTTATTCGAAGCCAAAATCATAGAGAAGGTTGGCATGTCTGCTGAACACTTCGATACCCCGGCAACGGCTCATGGCATGGCAGATTTAGAGGTTTTTATCGGGCGTCACGGGCAAGCATTTGCTGAAAATTTTATGCTCAGCCGGGGAAAGATAAAAAGGATTAAATTTGGCTCAGACCTTGATAGTGCCCAGGAGGTTTCTGCCAGGGATGCCTTTATTGATATGTTTATTGATGCAAAGCTTGCCAAGACAGGATTAGTTAATTTACCGGAGATCAAATGGCTAACAGAACCGGGGATCAGCCTGGAGATGATCAGGCATTTTGAACATGACATTGTACTTAAGAAGATTTATTCAGAATTAGAAAACTACATGAAGGCTGCCAAGTGCATGAAGAGGAGCTTTGATGCGGTTGAAAAAACTGGTGGCCGGATTGAGGATCAAGCTCTTAAAAAATTTTGTGATGACCTTATTGCCAATAAGAAATCTCCCACCAAGACTCATGCAGAAATCATCCGCAGGTATTATGAAACTATAAAACAGTCTGTTCCGGTGGACGTTGAGCTGCAGCCTTCCAGCCGTGGACAGACAGTAAAAACAATTGCAGCAAACCGTGCTTTAATCGAAGAATTCCACCATGTGGTTAAGAAAACCATGTGGGATAATGCCTTTGCAGGATTCAACAAACAAGTCAATGATTTGAGCAGTAGAATCAGCAGTATTGACCCGAAACGCACACCCGAACGAGTGATTACACTTGAACATGATCTTAATAACCTCCGTGAAATGATGGAAATTCAGATTCGTGTTCTGCAGGATAGTAACGTTGGGGTGAAAGAGATTCCACAAAAGTTTACCAAGCTCATGAATAATTTTCGTAAGACCGTAAAAAGATTTTATCAAAACGTTGATATTGAACTTCCCGAGCTTAAGCAGAGAACAGAATTTAAATTCATTGAAGCTCAATTAAAGGCAAAAAAACCCTCAAACATTAAATTAGCCATGAGCATGATGATTAAAACCACTGGCAATATCCATCGTTACCTGGATATTTTAGATGATACTCTTCTGGGGGATTTACGGGGAGAAAAAGGAAGCTGGCAGGCCTATCTCCAAGAAGGGCCCGAATTATACTGGGCAAAAAAAGTTAACCTGTTTGTTGGTAAAGACGTGAAAGGAACGAAGGCCCGTGTTAGAGCCCATATGGAAAAACGAAGCAGTATTTACTCAGAGATTGAGTTTGATCTGAACCAGAAGTTTTTGAATAACTGTGTTTCACGCAACGTCAGAAAGGCCAATCAATTGTTCGCACGATCAGTCCAGTCAAGCACAACTGGCCAGGTAATGATGAAAGGAATGGTGACAATTAACCTTATTACCGAAATTGATGCGTACGCTGATGCTTATTATGAGAAAGGCTGGGAAGGGTTCGCAGTCGAATTTTTCAGACGGCGGGTGCCGGGCGGAAATGTTCTAGAAAATGTGATGATGGATCGTTATGGGCGGGCGGTGTGGGATACCGTTGTCACCTTTATCCCACCTTTGGCGTTGCCGGAAGTAGCCTTTGGCATAGGAGAATATTTAGGAAATCAAGGCTGGACCATTTACTGGTCGAGTGAGCTCGAATATTTTTATGATGAACTATATAAAAATGCACAGTTTAAATTGCTGAGTATTGAAAAAATTGATGATCAGATTCAGTTTAAGAATTGGAAGCTGACCAGCATGTCCTTAAACAGTAATAAAATTGCTGTTGACGCTTATGTCGAGATGAAAGGAAAGCAGGTCCGGGAGTTGCAAGTGTGGCTGAGGACACCCCTCAAACAACGTGATGAAAATATTCCTGTTAGCTATGATTTAAAAGACTGTTTTCTAACCGGAGATTCAAAAGAAGCCTTTGATCAGTGGCTGCGTTTTAGCGAGCTTTTGCGAGAAAATATTTACTCTCAGGATCTCTTTCTTGTCATGATTGACGAGATGAAAAATTATGAGAATGTCGGGCCAAGACTTTTAAGACGGTATCAGGATATGTTTTTTGCCCGCAAGGAAGAAATAAAGCTGGAATACTTTAAACATATCGTTCAGGAATTGGAAAAACGCAAGTCCGCAAAATCCCTCCCTTTAGATGTTGATCTCGGGGAGATTTTGAAGAAACTTGAACTGATTGCTAAAGAGCTGAAAATAGAACAAGAAATGGATACCGAATTAGAACAAGAAATGGGTGGTGATTTGTGGGCGTTTTATACCTGGATTCGGGATTATTTTAAAGGGATCAAGCGGGAGATGATGGAGCAGCCCGATATCTGGTCGGCTTATGAAGGAAGCGTTCGGATTGCTCAACAATATCTGCCTACCTACAAAAAGATTTTAGACTCCCGCAAGGAGGCGGAAGAAGAATATCATTTTACCACCTCCCATGATTTCGGACAAAGGCTGTTAACGGGTCGCTATTTTTTAGACGGCAATGCCTCCAGAGATTCAGGCAAAGGAAGCCGATGGCGCAATCTGCGCCCGCAGTTAGAGCCAGAAGTTCAAACCGAACTCAAGGAGATCAAGGCAAAATATGTTGATGATATCGGTCTCGATCAAGATCCCGAAAGCTTTGACCAAAAGGCGTTAGGCGGGATCACCGATCATGACATGTGGAAAGTGGTCTGGAAATATATCCACGGCATGGCTCAAGGGGAAAAACCAGGAGTCTGGAGTCAGACCGGGTACGGCCTTGCCGCTGAGTACATTTATAAAAAAGCTTTTGGTGATGAAACAGGCTTGTCGATGCAGCAACAGGCTGTTGAGCACCATAAATTTCATAAGCTGCAACGAGATAGTCTTAAGAAAAAATTTGAAGAATACTACCTCAATAAAAAGAGTGCCGAGTTCGAAGAAATTGAAAAGCTGGTGGTGCAGGCTGAGAAAATATCCAGAGAAGCCATGGCATTGTGCAGCAGCGCGACAAGTCTGTGCGTAACTGCTGAAGGGAAAATTCAGCGTGCTGAGCGAGAAATGAATGTTATCAAGACCAGTTTGGAAAAGCTGAAGCCCGAAGTTGAAAACTTTGATCAGTTGTCACAAAACGTGATTACTTCGCACGCTCAAGCAGAAGAGGCAGGAATTAACATTGCCGGTTTCACCCGCGAAACGGAAAGATTAAGTTTAGATACGTGTAAATTGACCCGCGACTTGAAAAGTTCCAACGATAAGGATGAGAGAGCTGCACTCTATAATCAGATCAACCTCAATGTACCAAAGTTAAAAACATTACTACAGGAAGCCAATTCTCAATATAGTGCTATGGAGGCCAGTGCCAAAAGGGCACAGGCCCAGTTCAATGAAATAACCAAGACCGTTACCATGGCCGAAGCATTTTCGGGTTTCGGCGGTGTATATCGTATTTTAGGTGAAGCTGATCGCACCCTCATCCAGGTGCTTACCCAATTTTTGCAGATGAGCAAAAAGGTTAAAGAAATTGAGAAGATCCAGAAAAAGGCCAAAGGACTTTTCACCGTAATAGAGCGAAAACTGACACCGATTAAGGATACAACCACGGCACAGGATATATTAATAAATCTGAGTAACTTGATGGGCCGTCTTGAAAAAACGCCCGCTCAGCCGAATGAGTGCATTGTAAAAGGTGAGAAACAGATAGAATTATTGGATGAAACCCTGAATCGGCTTGAGAGCAATTTGGAAAAACATAATATATCACTCAAGGAAGTTCAAAAGAAACTTGCGAGCAAAGATAATAAACTGGTGTATCAGGCCAAGGATAAAGCAGCATCTGCCGATGCTGTGGTCGAAATCACCAAAGCCTACATTGAACGCTTGGAAAATGCAGCTATAAGTGGATCATTGTGTGTTGCAATGGCTGGGGATTTGAAGGAATCAGGAACAGTTGATAATGGAGAAGACAAGGATGACAACAGCAAAAATGATGGGGCAAATGACAAGAAAGAGAGTGTTCCCTTATTTGTCAAAAAAATTAAACCAAACAACAGCAGTGAAAAGGTTCCGGGATTTGTGAAAAAAATCGGGAAGATAAACACTAAAGCTCCAGCTATTACCAGCAAGAATCCAACAAAAAAGATTGATAATTCAGTGCAAAAAATTGTCGTTGGAAAAGATGGGGTTCTAAGGATAAACGGACGAAGATGTAAGCCAGAAAACTATATTAATCCATCAGCAGAAGATCGTAAATTTTATGCAGAATGCGATAAGGCTCAGAAAAAAATTGATGGGGTTAAAATTAAAAAAGATGATGTCCTGAGAATCAATGGACGAAGATGTTGGCCAAGAAATTATATTACTCCATCAGTCGCAGATCGTAAGTTTTATGGAGAGTGCGATAAACTTCAGAAAAAAATTGATGCGGCAAAATCCAACTAAGATTAAGGAGTAATAAGTGAAAAAGACATTATTTATTGTTTTATGTTTTTGTTTTTGTACAACCCATATTTATGCTGGTGAATATTCGAATTTGACCCCAGGAGTTTCGACTAAAAAAGATGCCGACAAAGAGTTCGGAAAATCTGTCAGAAGTGCAGAAAATGGCAAGAGATTTGACTATTCTACTGCGGGACATGAGCTGAAGAGGCTGTCTATTGTGCTAAAGGAAAATGGTGCAACGATACAAAGTATTGATCTGTTTTTCGAAGAAACCTACATGAAATCTCAGGTGGTGCAATGGTTTGATCTTCAGGGGAAAAGCGAAAAAACATACAATATCAGCGGTAATCTGATTGAGTTTTATGAGAAAGAAGGGGCGCAAATTTATTTTGCAGGTGCTGAGGAAAGTGCCGGTGTTTCTATCTTAAGATATATGGACATTCCCGAGCGAAAGGTCATAGCAAAAAAGACTATAGAGAAAAAGACAGTTTCAAAACAGATGGCTGCTTGTCCAGAGGCCGCAAGAAAATATTATCAAGATTCTGAGTCATATTTTGATAATGATCAGTATAATAAAGCCGCACCACTCTTAAATAAAGCCTCTTTATGTGATCCTGATAACGCCCTGTATTCAACAATGCTGGCGTATTCTTATTGGCAGTTGGGAGAACCCAGAAAAGCCATTAAAGCGGCTAAGCACTCTATTAATATTGAAAACGATCATGAGGCGTATTCACTTTTAGGTGTTTTGTATTGGGAGAATAAAAATTACCGTTCAGCGATACCTTATTTTGAAAAGGCTCTCGCAACAGAAAAAAATAAGAAGAAAAATGAGAATTTGGAGCTATTAGGCGCTTGTTATTATCAGGAAGGCAGATTAAATGAAGCACTCAATATACTTGTTAAGTCAAATAAACGTAAAAGCAAATCTCCTTTGACAGTGTATTTTTTGGCGGTGGTGTCTGATCGATTAGGAAACAAGGGTGATGCTAAAGTTTTTTATAAAAGATATCTACGGCTAAAACACGATGACAAAGATATGAATTTTATGGCAAAAAAGAGACTCAGGGCCCTTTAAAAAGAAAGTAATTCTGAGCTCCTGAAAAAATAATTACGGGTGAAGGGAATTTATTATGTTCTGGTGGTTGCAATTCATATATTGATCTTTCGATTTATATGTTTGAGCAAATGGAGATCTACGTCTTGAAGCTAGCCCACAACCCTTTTTTCTGGTAAAAAACAAAAAATAAATTTAAAAAATATAAAGACAGGTTTTCTCAAAACTATTTTTGAAAAAAATTCATAGTTTCTGCAAGAGGCTCTATTAAAGAATGATTTTTTG
>Ga0307991_1003393_pt1 | contig 10318 bp, 11 predicted proteins | sample EllFjometagen131_FD_203146 | JGI IMG/M metagenome (GOLD analysis project Ga0307991, IMG submission 203146) | Marine microbial communities from Ellis Fjord, Antarctic Ocean - #131 | ecosystem: Environmental > Aquatic > Marine > Unclassified | place: Southern Ocean | collected 2014-10-08 | reverse complement strand
CGGAGCCGTTTCTTATTTTGCATTTAAAAATGTTTTAGGATTAGATAACGTGAAACTTTACGATGGTGCTATTGAAGAATGGCAAACAGCAAATCCTCTTACAAAATAAAAACCACCTTGCTTATTTTACAATAGGCTTCCAAAAAGACTAATAATAAGATGATTAGTACAAGAAGGCAATTTATTAAAATTTCCGGATTAGGCTTTGGAGGAGCAGCAATAGCTGCATCCTCCGTTAAGCTAGCTCATGGAGCTGGTTTGTTTGGGTCTGATGACGATGAGCAATTTAATGATTTAAAAAATAAAAGATTCCCTACTTATTGCGAAGTGTGTTTCTGGAAATGTGCCGGATGGACTCATACAAACGATAAAGGTGAAATCCAAAAAATATTAGGGAACGATAAGGATCCTCATTGTTACGGCCGCTTATGCCCTAGAGGTACTGGCGGACTTGGTATGTATCAAGATGAAGATCGTTTAAAAACGCCCTTAATCCGTGAAGAAAAAAACGGAAAACAAGTATTTAGAGAAGCAAGTTGGGAAGAAGCTTTAGATTTAATTGCTGAAAAATTCAATAAAATCAAAGCTGAAGACGGTGCTGAAAGCATCGCCCTATTAAAGCATGGAACTCCAGGTAAACATTTTGAGCATCTATTTGAAGCTTTTGGTTCAGAAACCGTTGGTGAACCTGCTTATGCTCAATGTCGCGGACCAAGAGAAGCTGGTTTTGCTGCAACTTTTGGTAGCTGGATTGGTTCTCCAGAACCAACAGATATTCGCGATACAAAATGCTTAGTGCTAATAGGCTCACATATTGGTGAGAATATGCACAATAGCCAAGTACAAGAAATGGCTCAAGCCATTGATAATGGAGCATGCATTATTACTGTCGATCCCCGTTTATCCACAGCTGCATCAAAATCAAAATTTTGGTTACCTATAAAGCCAGCAACAGATATCGCTTTGCTTTTATCTTGGATGAATGTATTGATTTATGAAGATCTTCTCGATCTCAATCATATCAAAGACAATACCTATGGTTTTGAGCAATTGAAAGAGCATGTAAGAAATTTTACACCAGAATGGGCCTATAATATTACAAATATTAAGCCTGATCAAATTAGAAAAACAGCCTATGAAATGGCTAACGCTGCTCCTGCAGTAATTATTCATCCTGGCCGGCACGTAGCTTGGTATGGCGATGATACACAACGTGAAAGAGCAATGGCTATTCTTAACGGGCTGCTCGGATCTTGGGGTAAAAGAGGTGGTTTTTATTTGAAAGAAGGTTTTAAACTGCCTTCATATCCTCATCCAGCTTATCCTCATCCAAAATGGACTTGGAGAGATTTGGCAAAAGATTATCCTTTGGCTGGAATGGGTTTAACTCAAGAAGTTATTCGTGCAAGTATACCCGAAGAGGCTGGTGAGCACAAAGTAAAAGCATGGCTAGTTGTGGGAACTAATGTGAAAAAATCTATACCACATCAAGATTTAGTGAACAGGGCTATTGAAGCGCTCGACTTTTTAGTTGTCGTAGATACCATGCCAATGGATATTGTTGGTTTTGCTGATGTTGTTCTGCCTGAATGTACTTATTTAGAAAGATACGATGGAATTCGCTCTGCTACTAATCGAGAGCCTTCAATTGCATTAAGAATGCCAGCTGTTCCTCCTAAATATGAATCTAAGCCAGGTTGGTGGATTGCTAAGCAAATTGGTGAAAGGATGGGTGTTGGCGAATACTTCGATTATGAAGATTTTTCAGAAGTACTCGATTGGCAATTACAGCAAATTGGTTCTTCCTTAGAAGAAATGCAAGATATTGGTGTTAAGAACCTAAAACGTAAATCGGGTTCTCTTTACTTCGCCGAAGGCGAAAAAGTTAATCTTCCAACAAACTCTGGAAAAATTGAGTTGTATTCAACAGAATTGGCAGCAAAAGGATTTGATCCAATGCCAAAGTATACACCACATGCAGAACCAGAAGAAGGATTCTATCGCTTAATTTATGGTAGAGCTCCAATGCATACTTTTAGTCGTACAGCTAATAATCCTCATTTAACCGATCTCAAAGATAAAAACACACTTTGGATGAATCCTAAAGTTGCAAAACTTTGGGGTTTTGAAACTGATGAAGAGGTTTATCTTAAGAATCAAGATGGTGTAATAACCTCCTTCCCTATCGCTATTCGAGTAACGGAAAGAATTAGATGGGATGCCGTATATATGATCCACGGATTTGGTCACACCAATAAAAAACTGAGCAGAGCATACGGAAAAGGTGCTTGCGATACCGAAATGATTACCAATGTTAAAGTTGATCCTATTATGGGTGGAACTGGTATGCGCGAAAACTTTGTAACTTTTATTAAAGATAACGGAAAGGGGACTAAAGCATGAGATACGGAATGGCTATAGACACTTTAAAATGTGTTGGCTGCGGCGATTGTGTTGTAGCATGTCAAACAGAAAATAATGTTCCTTTCGGCTACTGCCGCGATTGGATTACAGAAACTATAGACGGAACCTATCCTCAAGTAGAATTGGAATTTCGTTCAGAACGTTGCAACCATTGTGAAAATTCGCCTTGTGTGCGTTGTTGCCCAACAGGTGCAAGTCATATTGTAGAAGGTGGAATAGTGGTTGTTACTGCAGATAAATGTATAGGTTGCAGTGCTTGTATTGAGTCCTGCCCTTACGATGCTCGTTATACTCATCCATTAGGACATGTAGATAAATGTACTTTTTGTCATCATGTACGCGACTATAAACAAACTACTGCGTGCTCTGCGGTTTGTCCTACTAGTTGTATTTATTTTGGCGATCTCGACAATCCGAAAAGTGAAGTGTCGATGATTCTTAAAAATAGAAAATTTAAAGACCTAGCGCCAGAAGCAGGAACGAAACCTCAGATATTTTACCTTATCTAATTAGAAAGAAAATGAAAGAAGTATTATTTGCAAGTGGAAGAAATATTCCAAATGTCGACCCGCAATTACACGCTTGGCATTGGCCTATCCCGGTATATTTATTTTTGGGCGGTCTTGCTGCCGGTCTCTTATTTTTTGCCTCCTACTATACCATTATAGGAAAAGAAAAGGAAATGCCAGCAGTAACAAAATGGGCGCCATTCTTTGTGCCTATCGCCTTAGTTGTAGGGTTAGGTGCTTTATTTTATGATTTAACAAACAAGCTTTTCTTCTGGCGTTTATACACAACCATTAGAATAGAATCTCCTATGTCGTGGGGAGCTTGGGCGTTAATGATTATTACTCCTCTTTCTTTTTTATGGATAGCATCTTATTTTAAAGAGATATTCCCTAATTGGAGCTGGAAATTTGATTTTCTTGAAAAAATAATGGATTGGGTAACTGAAAACCGGAAAGTAATGGCTTGGATCTTATTACCCATGTCTATTATCTTAGGTATTTATACCGGTATTTTATTGTCGGCATTCAATGCGCGTCCATTATGGAATAACTCTATATTAGGACCTTTGTTTTTGGTTTCTGGTTTATCTACTGCCGCCGCTTTAATCACTTGGATCTCAAAAGACGCTCACGAAAGACACTTATTTACTAAGATTGATCTTGTATTGATAGCAACAGAATTGTTTATCCTTACTCATATGTTTATGGGTTTTCAGGCTGGGCCAAGTGTTCAGCAAGAGGCAGCATTCTTATTGAATGGAGGAGAATTTACCGTTGTATTTTGGGTTTTTGTTGTCATTTTGGGATTAGTATTTCCCGCAATTCTCGAAATATCCGAACTCATTGGTTATAAAGTTCCGGTAGCGGTTCCGGCTATGCTAGTCATAATAGGTGGACTCGTGTTTCGCTTTGTAATGGTTGAAGCCGGTCAAATTACCAGATATCTTTATTAATTCATCTGCAAAAGAAAAGCTATGAATCTATTTTTTGAAGAAAAGAAACATGTGTATTGGAACCCTTATTTTGGAGGCTTCCTCTTAGGAATCATTATATTATCTGCAGTGTATATTTCTGGTAGAAGTATTGGAGCTGGTGATGCAATGAAAGATTCTGTTATTGCTGGCATCGATATGGTAGCACCTCATTATACCGAAAACTCGAACTTTATTAGTGATCAAAAAGAAGCCGAAAAGAGCCCTCTTAATTCTTGGATAGTATTTCAAGTATTAGGTGTTTTTGCTGGTGCTTTTTTATCCGGTATTCTTAATAACAGAGTGAAAGTACGACTACAGAAATTCCCTAAAATAAGTTCCAAAACAAGAATTACTTGGATTATTATTGGTGGATTATTATTTGGTATAGGATCTCAATTTGCAAGAGGTTGTATTAGCAGTAGTACTTTTAGTGGCTTCGTTGTATTATCATTAGGCGGCGTTATTAGTATGGTAACTGTGTTTGTTACTGCAATTATTGCAGCTTATTTTTTCCGCAAATTGTGGGTTTAATTTAAATTTTACAAAATGGAATCATTTATCTCAACAGGATTAATAAGCAGCGAATGGAGTAGTGTATTTGCTGTTGGAATTGGTGGAGCAATTGGATTTGTTTTAGAATCTAGCGGTTTTTCTTCTTCCCGAAAAGTAGCTGGTTCTTTTTATGGTTACGACTTCACCAGTTTGCGTGTATTTCTGATGGCAGGTATTACCAGTCTTATCGGATTATTATATATGGATTTCTTTGGCTGGATTGATTTTTTCAGTTTCAATATTCCTGATACATATATCTGGCCAACTATACTTGGCTCTGTATTTATGGGTGTCGGATTCGTTGCCTCTGGCTTTTGCCCTGGTACAAGCATCCTTTCTGCCGCCATAGGCAAACTCGATGGATGGATATTTATAGGAAGCACTATTGTAGGAATACTTGTATTTACCCTTCTATTCCCACTTTTAGAGCCGCTTTATAATGCCGGAAACTTGGGCGCATTAACAATAAACGATGTATTAGGTGTTTCACCTTATGTTTATGCCTTTATCGTTACGCTAATTGTAATTGCTTTGTTCTATTTGGCAACACTTATCCGCCGTCGAAAAACATCTGTTAAATACTAAATCTAGAATCATGAAACGAAGCTATTATATATTATCGATTGTATTTATAGGAATTGCTTTTGGCTTATTGTTTTTGCCTCAGTATAAAGCAAAGCAAGGTGTTAATCCGGAAATACTTTTACAACAACTTAACGATCCAACACGGATTATTGGCATCGACGAAGTTGCAGAGCGCATGATCACTAAAGATCCTAGTTTTATACTTGTTGATGTTCGCTTGTCGTGGGATTTTGAAGATTTTGCTCTTCCGGGAGCTATTCATATCCCTTTGGCAGAAATAGCGATAGCAGCCGAAAACGGAACCTTAACTCATCCGCATAAAGATATTGTTTTTTATTCCAATAGCGATGTAACTTCTAATCAAGCACGTGCAATTGCTCTACAGCATAGCGTTAAGAATACTTATGTGCTCGAGGGTGGTCTTAACAATTGGTTTACTTCAATTATTATGGCAACCCCTCCTGCTGAAACGGCAACTCAGGTAGAACACGAGCTGTATTTGTTTAGGAAGAGTGTGGCTGTTTATTTTGGAATGCCACTTCCAAATCAAACCCAGGGTGATATTAAGGCAAAAGCCGAATTGATACCATTAGTGAAAGCAAACGATAACAAAGAAAGTATTGAAGCAGAGGGTTGTTAGCAGCTCTTAAAAAACATAAGGCAATGAAAGAATTGATGAAAACAACAAGAATATCGGTTTCCGTGATAGGCTATCTTGCTATTCTTCTAATTGGATTTTTAAGCATTCAAAAACCAGATAACAATTTAAAGCTGGACACCACTCAAATGATTGAGCTACTTGAAGCTCTTGAATATGAAGTTTACCCTGAAGATGTAGATGCGTTTATATATTCTGAAGATCAGAAATATGCATTTGTTGATGTTAGAAATAAATATGAATTTGAAGTTGATCATATTGAAAATGCCATTAATATTCCTAGCATAGAAATATTTGCAAAAGAAAATATCAGTATGTTTGAACAAATGCAAAACGATTCCATTATAGTTGTATTTTATGGAAATGATCAAGTAGAGGCTAATGGCCCTTGGATGGTAATGACCCAAATGGGTTTTACCAATACTAAAGTATTATTAGGCGGTTTTTATGCCTATTTTAAACTTGTTTACGATTACGAAGAAGTAAATTACTTTGTTGAAGAACCTGTAATGGAATTTGCTACCGTAATTGAAAATAGTGCTAGTGAAGATTTTTATAATGAAATAGCTGCTCCTGAAACAATTGTTCCTGTTGAAAGGGTTAAAAACGACATTGAAGAAGGTGGTTGTTAAATCAAGTGTTAATTAATCAAACAATTATGATATTAAAACTGGGGTAAACTATTGAATATAAGTGAGTTTGGGAAGAATATTGCGTAGGTAAAGTCCCGCGCTAAGAATCGAAATTCCAACAATAGAAATCCCTATTATTTTGTAAGTCCCTTGAAAGAATTGATATTCTGCACCTGATAAGTTAAAAACTATAGCTATTATGATAAATAATACATAGTCGATGAATAAGATTAGAGCAAGAAACGATAGTGTAAATAGATATTTTTTCATAATATTACCTTTTAAATAGTTAGTTATAGACTTATGCAACTTTATAAATGTAAAATTAGACTGAAAAGAAGACTGGTTTACAAGGGCAGCTGTGATAGTTACTCAATAAGAATGTGAGATTTGTCACTATTCAAGATGATTTTTACCACGAATAAATATCGATTAAGAAAAAGTGTTATGAGTGAAATTAATTGTATCGCATGTAAAGAAAAGTCCTGCGCAGCTTTAAATCTGAACAAAGAAGAATTGGGTTTGCAAATATCGTCGGGATATGGAACAACTTATCGAGCTGGTGAATTAATCCTGAAAGAAGGCACTTTTACTTCTAATATTATCTATTTAAAATCGGGTTTAGTAAAAGAATTTAAGTCCGTCCAAAATCAACACGAAGAATACATCTTACAAATTGTTAAAGAACAAACCTATTTAGGATTAACTTCCTTATTTGGTGGTAGAATAAATCAGTTCTCATATCAAGCTTTAACTGAAGTTAAGGTTTGCTCTATCAACTTTAATGTGTTTAAAGCATTTATTAAAGGCAATGGAAACTTCGGATATAATATTCTGGAATCCGTTAGCAGCGATAGCTTGAACAATTACCACCGATTTACTAATCTACATTTCAAGAAAATTTACGGTAAACTTGCTGATGCACTTCTCTATTTTGCTAAGCAAATATATGAGAGTAATAGCTTTCATATGCACTTAACTCGAAACGAAATTTCATACTTAATAGGAAGCAGTAGAGAAAGCGTAACCAAACAGCTCAAACAGTTTGAAAAAGACGGAATAATAAGTGTTAAAGGAAAAGAAATCTCCATTCTTAAAATGGAGGATTTGGAAAATATAAGTCGAGTTGGATAAGTATTCCAATTAAAAACTAAAAATTATGGCAAAACCTTTTATAACAGAAGAATGTTTATCGCTATTTCATAGTCTATTTAAAGAAGGAACTTTTTCTGATGAAGAAAAAATTCTTCTTAACACCAATCGTACTGAAGTGTTCTTTAAAAAAAATGAAATCATAACGAAACAAGGATCATTAGCAAAGCAGCTAATCTTTATACAAAAAGGTATAACGAAATCTTTTTTTGAGTTTGGAGATACCCGACAAACGATTTGTTTGCATCCAGAACATAGTTTATTAGGTATTCAGGGTTTGGCAAATGCTAATATCTATCATTGTACTACAACTGCACTAGAAGAAGTGAATGCATGTATGTTTAATATGAATACTATCAAACAAATTGCAAACAATAACCCAGCTTTTAGCCTACAACTTTTAGATATTAATATTGAAATGCAAAGTGCAAGCATTGACCGTATTTTTAGTTTAAAATTAAAGTCTGATATATGCAAACTAGCCGACATTTTGCACTGCTTAACAACTCGTGTATATAAGTCTGATATTTTCGATTTTAAATTTTCTATTGAAGAGATTGCACATTTATCTGATGTTCCAGCTGAAATTGTTCAGAAAATATGGCGGCAATTTGAAAGCGACAAAATCATTGAATTTACAGACGGTAAAATCAAAATATTAAATAAAGAACAGCTAGTATATATTAGCGCTATTACTTAGGTTGTTTTTTCTTTTTAAAAATCTGCTTTTATTCTTCATTTTACTCTTTTAAGTTTTTTGTCTGAACTCATTTCAAGGCGATTAAGACAAAAACATTACATTTTTATATTTATATAAAATGCTGTTATGTAACTATATACACATATAATTTCGTATATAGATATGGTTTTATCACATCCAAAGTTGACATATATCAATTTTTAATTGAGCAACCACGGTTCAAAGCATATTTTCTTTGTATCAATCTGCTCACCTTTTCTCTCTACATCTTTTAGTTTTGTTGTGAATCAAATAACGAATTATTCAAAACATTGTCGACTAAAATTTAGATTATGAAACAAGCATTAAAAAGAAATTGGTTTTACACATTAATCCTTCTTCTTCTTATGCAGTTCCATACGACCTTAATTAAAAATTATTACGTATGAAAAAATTTATTTACTTCATTCTGATTATTGTCTTCCCGCCACTGGTTTTGCATGCACAAACGGTTGAAGAGCCAGATGATCAGACACCAATAAAATTGGTGAATTACGTGAAAAAAGCGGATCGCTTAGATCGCAACATTGTTGATCACAGTAAATTTGCCATTTTACAACAAGAGTTTAAAAGGCCTCAAGATGTTACTTTAGCTTGTTTAAGTTGTCATACCGAACGACATACGGAAATTATGGCGAATAACCACTGGACCTGGCAGCGGACAGAAAAACTGAATGGCAGAGAAGATGTTGCTCTAGGAAAGAAGAATATCCTTAACAATTTTTGTATTGGAACATCTTCCAATAGAGAAACTTGTACAAGATGCCATATTGGTTATGGCTGGAAAGATGAAACATTCGATTTCGATGATAAATCAAACATCGATTGTTTAGTATGCCACGACCTGTCGGGTATTTACAAAAAAGAGCCCGGAAAAGCCGGTTATCCATTTGAAGGCATTAACCTCAATGTTGTAGCACAAAGTGTTGGATCTCCTGAAAGAGCAAATTGTGGTATTTGCCACTACTGGGGCGGTGGTGGAAATAACGTGAAACACGGCGATTTGGATGAAGCCATGAATGAATGTTCTACAGATATTGATGTTCATATGGGTGTTGATGGCGAAGATATGAGTTGTATAGAATGTCACATCACGGAAAACCACAATATTACTGGAAAACTTTATGCGCTTTCTTCTGAAAACAAGAATCGTATTACATGTACACAATGTCATACAGCCGAACCACATGCCGATGCCTTACTAAACAAACATGGTTATAGAATTGCTTGTCAAACTTGCCATATTCCATTTTACGCCAAAGCAAATAGTACAAAAATGTGGTGGGATTGGGAAACCGCAGGTAGGTTAGACGAACATGGAGAACCTATCCACGAATCGGATGCCGATGGAAACCACAATTATTTGTCCATTAAAGGATCCTTTGTTTGGAATCAAAACGTAATTCCCGAATATTTTTGGTTTAACGGATTAGCAGATCATCAACTTATTACCGATACTATTTCAGAAATTCCGGTACAAATGAACACTCTTGATGGAGCATATTCCGATAAAGGTGCTAACTGTAAAACTAGCAGTTGTTCAAAAATTTGGCCTGTTAAAGTTCACCGCGGAAAACAGCCTTACGATGTAATAAATAATACATTGGTACAAGTAAAAACGTATGCTAAAAACAAGGGGGAAAATGCTTATTGGAAAGATTTTGATTGGAATTCATCAATTAAAGCCGGTATGGATTATATGAACCTCCCTTATAGTGGTGAATATGGTTTTGTTGAAACTGAAATGTATTGGCCATTAAATCATCAGGTTAGCCCTGCAAGCAAATCTCTAAGCTGTATTGATTGCCATACTGATAGCCAGGATGGTCGTTTAGCCTCCATAACAGATTTCTATTTACCCGGAAGAGATAGTAACAGCTGGATAGATAATATTGGATTAATCCTGATTCTTCTGTCTTGTGTTGGTGTATTAATTCATGGTGGCTTACGAATATTTCTTCGTAAAAACAACTTACACGACTAAATCCGGAATATTTAATTGCAAAAAATTATAATCTTATGAAAATATATATCTATCAATTATTCGAACGGTTTTGGCACTGGATGCAGGTTCTCCTCATTTTTTCTCTGGC
>Ga0307991_1003391_pt1 | contig 10322 bp, 10 predicted proteins | sample EllFjometagen131_FD_203146 | JGI IMG/M metagenome (GOLD analysis project Ga0307991, IMG submission 203146) | Marine microbial communities from Ellis Fjord, Antarctic Ocean - #131 | ecosystem: Environmental > Aquatic > Marine > Unclassified | place: Southern Ocean | collected 2014-10-08 | reverse complement strand
GAAAATGAAGGATGAAAACGGCCATGTGCATACGGCTCATACCTTAAACCAGGTGCCCCTTGTTCTGGTTGGTGAAGATTGGAAAACGGTTCGGTTAAACGCCGGTGTGCTGGGCGATATTGCGCCCACCATGCTTGAAATTATGGGTATTGAAAAACCGGTAGAGATGACCGGAAAATCATTAATTTTAAATGATTAAACAGGGAATTGGGTCTCATGTCCGATATTGAAAAGTCACATGACATGCTTGTGGATTATATTACCGGGAAACCGGTTTCCAACGTGGGAGCGGAAGAGATCCGGCAGCGTCTTGAAAAGTATCTTGTTGAAATAAAAGGATATCAAAAAGAAGAACTTCGTGTTGATGCAGATATTGAAATCGATATCGACGGCAGTCATTATGCGTCCCAGCTGGATCTGGTTGTATTTGTTGAAAACAGAAGCCTTATGGTGATTAAATGTGCCGCCGGATCATTGGAGTCCCGGGAGCGGGAAGTGATTTCAGCATCCCGAATTTATGAATCACTCCCAATACCTTTTGCCGTGGCTTCAGATAGTCACACAGCGGTTATCTATGACGCGGTTTCGGGAAAGAAAATTGGGGAGGGACTGAATCGCATTCCTTCACGTTTGCAAGCAGCCGAAGTTTTATCAGGATTTCATCCGACTGGATTTTCAGATAAAAAAGTGAAAAAAGAAAAAATTATTTTCCGATCCTATGACAGCATGAACGTAAATACCCAGCGCAATGTTTGAAGCCCAACAAAAAAAAATATCCGGATGATGCGTCATGGATAAAGCTGTTATTCAAAAAATCGCCATTGATTTGATAATTGCAATGAACGCCGCGATTACCAATGTCCGGCTTTATCCGCCCACCAGTGCCCTGATAGTTAATTCCGTGGAGCGGATGTTTCACGTTATCGAATCGATTGTTCTGCACACAGACACCGTGGAGTTCGCGGAATCTGAAAAATCCATGCTGATCCAGGGAGAGGCCCTTTCCGAGAAAAATCAGAAAAGACCCCAGGTCGTATCGTTTGTGTCCCTGATGCTTGATCGCGGAATCCGCAGCATATCCATCAAAAAAGGCATCACAAAAAAGGAAATGTCCGGTTTTCTCCAGGTGATGGGGAAAACAGAGGATGAATTGACTAAAGCCGGCGGTATCCGACAATTAGTAGATGATATGGATATCACGCATATTAAAATTGATGAGCAGATTTATGTGAAAATGGATTCCGAGCGAAGCATTATCGCCGGGATGGATATAAAAGACGAGGATATCGTTAAATATCTTTTAGGTGATCATGCGGTGTCGGATGACACTGTCAGTCAGATACGGGAAATGGCCCATGACTCGGAACTGGTTTCACGGGTATTTCAGCAGGGAATTCGACAACTGGTGGATGGTGACGCTCCGACAGAGACATCCATGGCTGAAACCATCGGCGGAATGATCAATGCGCTAAAAGAGTTAACCGGTGCCGGCAAAGAGGATATCGGAAAATTTATTTTAAAGGCCTTAAATGACATGTCGGAAGAAGTTCTGCTGGCAGTCCTGACCCAGGATATGGGCAGTGTATTTGAAGAAAAAGACTTTAAGGCGTTTGTGGAAGGCCTGGATGAAGAAAAATTTAAGGCGCTAACCATAAAAGTAAAAAAAATTGTCGATTCAGTGTCCGGCGGAAACGACTATTCTTCATCCCAGCAGCAGTCTGTTGATCATATATTTCAGCTGATAAAAAATTCCCCAAAAGGCAAAGCGTTATTTGATAAACCGAAAAATCAAGTTAAAAACAAAGAAATTGATTCACAGGACATTCACAGTGAAAAAGTTGAAAAATTAAAAACCGCGTTAAGCAGTATTTTGCAGGGAAAAATTTCTGAAATTCCGCAACTGGTAAATGTCGACGGATTGGCCGGGGCGGTTGAAAAGATGGCCCGTCATGGGAAAAAATTCACGGTGGACGCGATTTTTGATCGCCTGGGAGAAGCGCTGTTGAATGATGATCCGGAGATACGGTCGGCTGCGGCAAACCTGCTGTCGAAAATCGATGAACGGCTGGACTCCGCCGACCGCCTGGAGGAAAGAGTCAGCCTGTCAAAAAAACTTTCAGAATGGATAAAATATGAAACCGAAATTTCGCCTGAGTATCAGAAAATAACCGATCAGCTGCAAAACCTGACCCGGACACTGATTAAGAATGACCGGGCGGAAGAGGCTGAACATATATTAGAAGCGTATCACCGGATTTATACCGGAAACCTGACAAAGGATGAAGCCATTCGCTCGTTGTCGGAAAATATGCTGCAGAATCTGGTAACGGAAGATATTTTGGATTTGCTGTTAAAAGAACCCCAGGCCGATGGTTCAAAAAAAAGAAAAGAGGATATTTACAGCCTGATTATTCTCGGAACCACAACAGTGGAAATGCTGCTGGACCGGCTCCATGACAGTCATAACCGATCGGAACGCAATCGTATTATTCAGGTCATCACCAGGATGGGAGAACCTGCCGTTTTGCCGGTAATCGAGCGAATCCGGCAGGATGGACCGTGGTTTTACATCCGGAATCTGGTTTTGCTGCTGGGAAGGATCGGCACGGCATCCCATCTGGAAAACCTTGAGCCGATGTTGACTCATGAGGATTTCAGGGTTCAGCGTGAAGCGGTCTTTGCAATACAGAATGTCGGCGGAGAGCGCATGGAAGAAATATTTTTACGGAAGTTATATTCTATTGAAGATGAAACCATATGTATTATTATTTCCGTGCTGGGTTTTTTGAAATCAGCGGCGTCGGTCCTTGTCCTGACTGAAATTATTGGAACCAGGACACTTGGAAAAACCAAAAAAACAAAGAATAATATATTGATAAAGTCGTGCGAGGCTCTGGGGCGGATTGGAAATGCGGATGCCATACCGGCACTCAAGGATATCGGGTATTCAAAAGGCTTTTTGTCCTTAAAATCACAGGATCCCAAAGTTCGGTCCGCTGCAAAAGAAGCGCTGGCATTGATCAAAAACAGATTAGGCATCAGCCGCTCCTAACAAGTTTACAGCCTTTGATTTCATGGCCTTTCATTATTTTTATGGAATATAAAAACAAACGGGACAAACCGGAAAAAAAATGATATAAATATTGCTATTTTAATAGGGAATAATAACATATATAATTTTTTAAAAGCCTGTGGCGGTATATCTAAACTCAAACAGGTGACACAGGTATAACCGAAATGAAAACCATTGAGCGAAAAAAATATGATCCAGCAGCGAAATCCGCTTCTGACGATAAGCTTAAACGGATGGCGGTATCAGGTTCATCAGTATAAGGAGGAGGATCATGGGCGAAAATGATAAACTCAAACGGGAAGCACTGCTTGATCAGTATATCAAGCAAAATAATACAGAAGGCGCATGTAAGCTGCTTTTTGATTTAGTCGTTGAATATGCAAAGGAAAAGAATTTTAAAAAAGCCGAAGCACTTCATGAAAAATTTTATGATGTGGATCCCATGGCCTTAACGGAAATTGTTCGTTCCGGTGAAATCATAGAGCAGGAAAAAAGCCAGAGCCTGGATCAGGGGCATTTGGATATTTGGAAGGGGTTATACGACAGCCTGTCCACCACAGAGGGGAACGCTCTTTATTATTCAATGAAATCAAAAGGCTTTGAACCCGGCGAGCCGATTCAGGAACAAGGGAAACAGAATAATAGGTTGTATTTTATTAATAAAGGAGAGGTAAGAGCGATTTTTCAGCAGGGCGATAAGGAAATTTTTATCAATACCGTTGGCGCTGGCAATATTATCGGCCAACATCCTTTTTTTTCCGCAACGGTTTGTACGATTTCCATGATCCCGCTAAACAATGTGGAAGTTACATATCTGGAGACCGGTGTATTAAAAAAGTGGAAAAAAGATGTTCCGGCGTTGGAATCAAAACTGTATGATTATTGCATGAAGCATGATCTCACAAAAAAAGAACTGGAAAACAAAGATATTAATCGCCGGGAGGATAAACGGGTGGCACTTGCCGGAAAGTTGAAATTTCAGTTGCTGGATAAATCCGAAAGCCCTTTGGGAAAAGGGTATAATGGAGAGATTTCAGATGTTTCAGCCGGAGGGCTGTCCTTTATCATAAAAAGTTCAAGAAAAGAATCGCTACGGATGTTGCTCGGGCGGCGATTAAAGGTCTGTTTTAAACTACCGCTGCAAAATCAAAAATACAGAAAGGTCGATCAAACCATGCAGGTGATCGCGGTCCAGGCCCAGGTTTTTGATGATTATTCAGTCCATTTGAAATTTGATTTCAAATGGGCGCAAAAGATGATCAGCGAGATAGATCCATCTAAACTTATTTTAAAACTTCAGCAATCGGATCAGGAATAAGGAAACTTCCAGTTCCCTAAAACGCAACCTCTCTTTTGATTCGGCGGATGATCACACATTCACCGGTTATTTTCCAGCCACTTCCAACCCACAGTGCTTGCAGATTTTTGCGCGTTTTTTAATAATCTCCGCGCAAAACGGGCATTCCCTAGTAAAATGCCGTTCGTGAATTTTATCAATGGCTTGCCTTGCCTTTTTTTGCAGAATTTCATTTCCGAATTTAAAACTATTGATCAGATCAATAGCTTCAAGCCCGGCCAGATCCCCTGCCATTTCAGCGGCTTTCACACGCACCCGCACAGGTTCATGGGGGTCCAGCAGAAGCCGGATAACCGTTAAATCATCTTTGGATGTGTAGCATTCGGCCAGGATGTTAAACCCTTTTTTGATTGATTCTTTGAGCGCTTCCTGTTCAACCAAAACCTGTTCATCAATGATTTGTCCTGTGCCCCCCATGGGGCTGAATACCGGCATGGCTTCAAAATTTTTGCCGAAAGGGCTCTTAATACATCGATATGATGCATGGTGTGAGTAGTTTTTCATTAAATTGTCCCATCCGCTGACATACATGGGGCATTCATCATTAAAACATACATATAAATAGGGAGAATCCCAGCCCAGGCCATCGGAAAATGTCACCGGCGGTACTTCCCATAAACTCATTTCCTGGTTGCAGTTGGGGCAGATCGGTTTTTTCTGAGAAATAATTTTTTCTAAAACTTGCTCTTTGGTTTCAAAGGCCATTTTTTAATCCAGTTCCCTTAGTATAACATGTGCAGATCACTTCTTATCTTTTTTTTCTTTTTCCGGGGCTTTATCATCATCAAGCAGTTTGTCGATTTCAACCGCATCATCATTTTCAGCTTCCGTGGGTTTTTTTTCATTTTTTTTCATCAAATCAATATCATTAAATATAAGCTCAATCGGTTCGTCTGCCTTAGATTTGCCTTTAATCAAAAGGATGACTTCTTCGGCAATCTTATCCGCATATTCTGCAATGGGATAAAGATTTGGGGTGCGTAAAACCGAAATCAACTCGTCCTTTCCGTTTTTAACCGCCGCCTTAATCTCCTGGGCGTCATATGATTCTTCAAAAATAAGTGAAAAGTGTTCTTTGTCTAATTCCGCGTATTCTTTAATGATTAGTTTGCCTGTTGCCTTATCGTTTAAAATTGAATACTTCTGCTTCATTTGGATTCTCCCTTAAAAAAAATGAGGCCGTTTTGATTTCAATACGGCAGATCAACACGTGTGATCATTTTTTGTTTTTCAACTGTTGATATAATAAGTTAAAAAACCTTCATGTCAATAACCAATACTTTAAAAATGCAATAACCTTTTAAAAATGCAATTATATATGAAAGATTGGTGAAAATAATATTGACCTGTTATGGTAAATTTTGTAATAAGTCTGCGTTAGCCTGATTTCTCATGAATTATTTGATGGTTAGATGGAAATTTTAATTATCAACAAATTTATGTGAAAAGCAGGTAAATCGATGGAGGGATGGCCGAGTGGTTGAAGGCGGCGGTCTTGAAAACCGTTGAGCGAAAGCTCCGTGGGTTCGAATCCTACTCCCTCCGCCAGAAAAATCAGCAAAGCTGATTTTTACTGATAGCTAATAGTAATCTGATTTATCAGATTCATGGAGAGATGGCCGAGCTGGCTGAAGGCGCTCGCCTGCTAAGCGAGTGTGTGGGGAAACTTGCACCCAGGGTTCGAATCCCTGTCTCTCCGCCAGTTTCATACAAAGGGCCGGTTTTCTGAATAAGGAAACCGGCTCTTTTGTTTGGTGAAATTAGAAAATTATACCGGTCATCGTACCGCTTTTTCTTTTTAGACTTCAAAAATCATTGTCTTACTCCATGACAACACATAATGCCAGTTTCATATGACTGCTGTGCCTTATCACCTTGGCTGGGCATAGGGAGTGAGATTTTTGAACTTAGGAAATTCTTTCAACTTTGATTTGAAGAATTTTGGCTATGCGTTTTGCCATCGATGGTGAAAGCCTGCGCTTACCTCTTTCATCATCGCTAATCATATTCTGGCGGATACCGAGCTTCTCGGCAAGTTGTGTTTGCGACAGATTTGCCTTAAGTCTGGCACCTGAGAGAAGGTTGCCAATCCTGTTTGACTGCATTTCTTTCCAGAAATCAGTCTCTTCAACAGCAATACTCTCAGAATTATCGGACGTAAGAATGCTAATTTCAAATTTTTTACTAATCCATTCGATGAGTTCATCAACATGCTCACCCTGAATGGATATTTCAATACGGGGCTTTTTCACGAGAGCCAACATAATACACCTCTATTTCGATTGTTTCTTGTCGATAGGTCCAACATGCCACATAGCGATAATTTAAATGGCAGTGGTATTTGCTATCTTCCAAGGGGGAAAAATTGTTCCAGCTTTTTTGGATCGGGCCGTCTGCTTTAAGGTCTTCAATCAATAAAAATAGCAGTTTTTGAACATTTATGGGCAGTTTTTTCAGCCCACGGTTAGTTTTCTTTTTGATTTTGACCTTATATTGCATTGAGTTATAATATTACCTTATAAGGTTATAGTCAAGGAATGTTTTGGTGGGCGTGAGCTTACTCAATAACAGCCGTTTTTTTGGATGCTGTTATAGTCAATGCCCAAAATTAAATATTAATTTGAATCCATAAATTCAGGCAAACTTATTCGTTGTACAACACGGCATAGATGCTACATGATGGGCAGTCATATATGCCCGCAGTTGGCCATCAAATAAATGTTGTCTAATAAATTGACGAAATCGAATCGATCATGATATTGTAACATTCATTATTATCGATGGGGGCGTTGCTATGCAAATAGTTACTGTGTCACCAAAATTTCAGATCGTTATCCCCAAAACAGTCAGACAATCCTTACATCTTCGGCCGGGTCAAAAAATACAGGTGGTAGAATATGACGGTCGGATCGAGTTTATTCCTGAACGAGATATTACAGAGCTTCGTGGATTTCTCAAAGGTATAAATACGGAACTCGAACGAGAGGAAGATCGAATATGAATATCGTCACCAAAACAAGGAGCAGCGCTTACATCTAAACTCCAAGTGGAAAATATACAAAACCCTGCCCGGGATCATTGAACATGAGGCTTTATGCAGTTTAAAAAAAAATATTTTGTTCTTCCTGTCCTGTTGGTTTTATTCGGATTTACCTTTTATTCCGTTTATGAAGAGGTAAAAGATAAAACAATTACGGACTTTAATATTCAGCAAATGCTTTTGGCAAAACAGGCCTCAAAAGTTATCGAAAAGCATTTCACGCATCATTTCCATGACCTTGCCTATCTTTCCCAAATCTATGATATTGCCACTTTAAACGAAAATGGCAAAAAATTAATGGATTCTTTTTACACCAGCTCCTTTGATGAAATCCGCGCCATCACCCGTGTCAGCAAAAACGGACACATCATTTATACAGCCCCTTTTAATCAAAAGGCCATTGGTGCTGACATATCTTACCAGGAACACAATCGTCAGATCATGAAAACCCATCAACCGATGGTGAGTGATGTTTTTACGGCTGTCCAGGGTTATCAGGCGGTCGCCTGCCTTATGCCGGTATTTAGAAGTGGGGAGTATCAGGGCGCCCTCACCATCCTGGTCCCGTTTGATACCCTGGCAAAAGAATTTCTGGGAAACATTAAAATCGGTGAAGGGGGGTATGCCTGGGTAATCAGTCAAAAAGGGGTGGTATTATACAGTCCGGTTTCGGGCCATGCCGGGAAATCGGTCATTGACTTACATCATAAATCCGCCTCGTTTGTTTCAATGATCAGGAAAATGTTAAACCAAAAGACCGGGACAGCAACATATACTGACAATAAAAGAACCAAGCATGCGGCATATTATCCGATTCAACTGGGGGACACGTTCTGGTCGATTGCTGTTGCAACGCCAGAAAAAGAAGTCCTTGCCACGATGACCGGATTTAAAAACCGGTTTTCGCTGATCGCAATTCTTTTTGCCCTCATTGTCTCTGTTTTCGCCTATTATATAATAAGGGCTTCGACAATTGTAAAAGAGGAAAAAAAGCGTAAACAAACCGAAGAAGCATTACGGAAAAGTGAAGAAAAAATCACAAGATTGAAAAAAATGGAATCCCTCGGCCTGATGGCCGGCGGTATTGCCCATGATCTGAACAACATTTTATCAGGCATTGTGAGCTATCCGGATCTTATTTTAATGAAACTGCCGGATGACAGCCCGATTCGCGGACAAGTCAAGGCCATTCAGGAGTCCGGATTAAGGGCCGCTGATATTGTCGCAGATTTGCTGACAGTCGCCCGAGGCGTGGCTGTCAATAAAAAGACACTGTCCGTAAATACAATTGTGACAGAATATTTAGCCTCCCCTGAGCACCGCAAGCTTGAAAAAATGTATCCTGATATCAATTTTAAGGTTCAACTGGATTATGACCTGTTCAATATTAATGCGTCCCCCGTCCACATGGAAAAATCCTTGATGAATCTTGTGATCAACGCATCCCAGGCGATTGTGGGAAGCGGTAATGTAACCATATCGGCATCAAACCAGTATCTTAAAGGGCCATTAAAATTATACGCAGATATACATAAAGGCGATTACGTTCGTCTTGCTGTATCAGACGATGGCACGGGAATATCAGCCGAAGACCTTGAAAGAATTTTTGAACCCTTTTATACCAAAAAAATAATGGGCAGGACCGGTACAGGACTGGGACTGACTGTTGTCTGGAATACCATTATAGACCACAATGGATATATTAACGTAAAAAGCGGCAATGAAGGCACGACCTTTGAGCTGTATTTTCCGGCCACTGACAAAAAATTATCAATTGCCGGAAAAGATATTCCCATTAAGGACCTTAAGGGAAATGGCGAAAAAGTCCTGGTGGTTGACGACGAAAAAAGCCAGAGAGAAATTGCCTGTGCACTGCTCACACGGCTGGGGTATTCTGCCGAGTCAGTTTCAAGCGGTGAAAAAGCCATTAAACAGATCAAAAACAATGCCTTTGAATTGATTATACTTGATATGATTATGCCAAAAGGCATGAACGGACTTGAGACATACAAAGGGATCATTGAGATTCATCCGGGCCAGAAGGCAATTATTGCCAGCGGATATGCGGAGACAGAACACATTAAGACGGCTCAGCAATTAGGCGCAGGAAAATATATTCAAAAGCCCTATACCATTGAAAAAATCGGGCTGGCTATTAAGAAAGAATTGAAAAGATAAAATGCTCCGCCCTTTCACCCACCTGCTGCTTCATTTTATAGTACCAGGCATTGCCGCCAGGTGGGCATTTCATGCGCAGTGGAAAAAAGCCTGGGCGATCATGCTGGCAACCATGATTGTGGATTTGGATCACCTGCTGGCATCTCCGGTATTTGATCCAAACCGATGCAGCATAGGTTTTCATCCGCTGCACAGCTATCCGGCAATAGTATGCTACCTGGCAATGGCGCTGATTCCGAAATCCCGGATTGTCGGTGTCGGCCTGCTCATTCATATGGCCATAGATGGCACAGACTGTTTCTGGATGGATTATATATGAATCATTCACGCGATATCAGACGGTGGTGTTGAAATATTTACCCTGATACAATGCTTTTTCGGTAAGGGTCATTTTTATTTGTTCCAGTATTTCTTTTTTTTTCATGGCCCAGGCAGGGGCCACAAGTTCCCGTGGGTGCGGGTCGCTGGTTAATCTCTGGATAACGACATTTTTAGGGGTATGGGCCAGAAATTCACATACAATATCAATATATTCTTCCTGTGTTAAACAGGTGTACCTTCCCTGAAGATACCATTTTTCAAGTTCAGTCCCCTTAATGACATACAAAAGATGGAGTTTTAACCCGTCTATCCCCATTTGGGAAAGTTCTTTGGCGGTTTCAATCATTTGGTTT
>Ga0307991_1003390_pt1 | contig 10323 bp, 6 predicted proteins | sample EllFjometagen131_FD_203146 | JGI IMG/M metagenome (GOLD analysis project Ga0307991, IMG submission 203146) | Marine microbial communities from Ellis Fjord, Antarctic Ocean - #131 | ecosystem: Environmental > Aquatic > Marine > Unclassified | place: Southern Ocean | collected 2014-10-08 | reverse complement strand
AGCCCTGATACAATCATTAGAAAACAAATAGCTTGTCGAAGATCCCGTTGACTTTCACGGGGAATCCTGGACCCTTGAATCCTGGACCCCTTTCTCCCAACTAATTGGGAGAAGAACCATTTTTGTTAACTTTTCGATTTTCAGTTTGTAAATTTCTGAATATAACAAAATAAATGAACCCATCAACCTTTATCAAACAACTAAAAAATTCACCGGATTTAGGACCTCAAATTACATACCACCACTATCTTCCCCCTCAAGGTCCAAAATTAATGGAAGAAAAGTCCCTTTCATTAGAGATTCTGAAACTTCTTAAATGGTCTAAAATAGAAAAATTATACAATCACCAGGTCAAGGCCATAAAAACATTGAAAAACGGGAAAGATATAGTAATTTCCACACCTACTGCGAGTGGAAAAAGCCTTATCTATAACCTTCCTGTCATTGAAAAAATCATTGATAACAAGAATACTAAGGCACTTTACATATTTCCTCTAAAGGCATTAGAGCAAGACCAGTTGAAGGGCCTGAAAAATCTTACTTCTATAATGGAAAATGGCAGTGTCAGTGCAAATATTTATGATGGAGACACATCCCCTGGAGATAGAAATAGAATTAAAAAGCACTTTCCAAATATAATCATGACAAACCCTGATATGCTCCACAGAGGCATACTTGCCTATCACAAAAAATGGGCTGAATTTTTCTCTAATCTTTCCTTTGTTGTTATTGACGAGGTTCACACGTATCGAGGAATTTTTGGGTCACACCTTTCTCAGATAATAAAAAGACTGAAGAGAATTTGCCTTTTATATAATACGACACCTCAATTCATCCTTTCTTCCGCCACCATCCAAAATCCAGGTGGCTTTTGCAAAAAATTGATTGATAAAGACGTTGAGGTAATTTCAGATAACGGCGCACCAAAATCAGGCCGGCATTTTATATTTATAAATCCTAAATCCAGCACTATTTTTCTATCTGCTCAAATATTTATCCAATGCCTTAAATCCGGCCTAAGAACCATTGCATTTACAAAGTCAAGAAAGGCAACAGAACTCATTAATATGTGGGTGCAACAACTGGAGCCAGGTCTAAAAGATATGGTGAGTTCTTACAGGGCCGGGTTTCTGCCTAATGAGCGGCGTTTCATAGAAGATAAACTCGCAAGAGGAGAGCTAAGGGGCGTTATATCTACTAGCGCCCTGGAATTAGGTATTGATATAGGCTACTTAGACGTCTGTCTGTTGGTCGGATATCCAGGAACTATTATTAATACATGGCAGAGAGGAGGGAGAGTGGGACGTTCAGGGCACGAATCGATTATCGCCCTTATTGCAAATCAGGACGCCCTTGATCAATACTTTATAAAACATCCGACCCGTCTTTTTGAGCAGTCATTTGAGTCTGCCATAATTGACCCGGACAATGCCCACGTTATAAGGGCTCATTTGCCATGCGCAGCCGCCGAAAGCCCAATCACCATGAAAGATACAAGATTCTGGAATAAAGACATGTTAGGCCATCTTGATTTTTTAGAATCTACGGGGAAACTAAGTAGGACATCAGAAGGAGAGGGGAAATGGTTTTCCACTAAAAAAAGACCTCACCTAAACGTAAATATCCGCTCACTTGGAAATACATATACTATTTTTGACAGAGAAACAGGAGAATCTATTGGCACAATTGATGGTATAAGGGCCTTTAAAGAGTGCCATCCTGGCGCTATATATCTTCACAGGGCAAAAACATACCATGTTGAAAGGTTAGATATAGGAAAAAGGGATATTATTGTAAGCAAGGCAAATCTTAAATATTTTACCAAGATAAAATCCGAGAAGGAAACAGAGATCATTAAGATTACGGATAGCAAGTCTGAGGGACAGTTCGTTGTTAGGCTCGGCAAACTTAAGGTTACGGAAACAATAACCGGATATGAAAAAAGGAGGGTTCACGGTCAGGAGCTAATAGGCACCTTTCCCCTTGAACTTCCTCCACAGATATTTGAAACAATAGGACTTTGGGTAGAAATCGAGTCGGTTATCATGAAAATGGTAGAAGATAAGGGTCTCCTGTTTATGGGTGGAATTCATGCTATAGAACATGGGGCAATCAGTCTCTTTCCATTATTCGCCCTTTGCGACAGAAATGATATTGGAGGAATTTCATACACATTTCATCCTGACGTGGAGAAGGCCGCCATATTTATCTATGACGGATATCCAGGCGGAGTTGGGCTGGCCAAGAGGGGCTTTGACATAATCCTCCAATTATTGAACAGTACCCTGAAATTAATAAAAGGCTGCGAGTGCGAACATGGCTGCCCTGCGTGCATATATTCCCCAAAATGCGGCTCAGGAAACAAACCATTGGATAAAAATGCTGCAATATTAATCTTAGAGGCCCTTACAGGTGTAATATCCCTTACTGATATAACTACCATTGAAGAAAAAACTGTGGAAATTGACCGCCCTATGCCTATGCGTAAAAAACCTGAAAGAAAAAGCCGGGTTCTTTATTTTGATCTGGAAACCCAGAGATCAGCAATAGAGGTTGGCGGTTGGCAAAATACACATCTTATGATGGTTTCCGTGGCCGTAATATTTGACAGCCTGGAGGAAAGGTTCTATATCTTTAACAAAGATCAGGTAAATACATTAATCGAACATCTTTCCATGGCAGACCTTGTTATTGGCTTCAATCATAAAAGATTCGACTATGGAGTACTCGCCCCTTATACAAGCAAGAATCTAAATGATATCCCTTCATTTGATATTCTTGAGGATATCCATAAAAGATTGGGACATAGATTAAGCCTTGATCATCTGGCACAAGAGACAATGGGAAAAAGAAAATCCGCAGATGGTCTTCAGGCATTGGAGTGGTTCAAGGCAGGAGAAATAAAAAAATTATCGGAATACTGCAAAAAAGATGTAATAATAACCAGAGATCTTTTTCTTTACGGCCTAAAAAATGGATATCTTGTCTATAGAAGCAAAATACATAAGGAGAGGGTCAGGGTTTTGGTTGATTGGGATATTGAAAAAATAATCAAAAAAACCAATAATCTAAACAAAAAGGGAGACTAATTACATGTTTGGCCTTGGCGCAGCAGAATTGATAATTATTGCCGTAATTATTTTACTTATCTTTGGATCAAAAAAATTACCGGATATTGGAAAGGGCCTTGGCGAGGCTATAAGGGAATTCAGAAACGTCAAAAGAGATGTAAAACTTGATAGCAAAGAACATGTTGAGGAGAAAGGGACCGAAGAAAACAAGACACTGAATGATACAATAACAGAAAAGGTGTTAAACGATATTCCGGTTATTAAGAAAGGCATGGATATAAAAAAGAAGGCAGATGCCATAAAAAAACTACTGAAATAAAAAAAACATGGTTCATTTTATAAGCGGTGTCAATTGATCGTTGTCAGTTGCCCGTTGAAGTAATATAAAAAATTCAAAAAATATAAAAAAATCCTTTTTAGAGACATAACTCACACATGGAACTTCATTTCACTAAAACCAACGGCCCGGCCGACGAGGCTATCGACCGGCTAATTGAACTCGTGGGAGATATCCGTCAGCCTGAAATTGTTCGAGAGATGATCCTGACTTCGCTAAAGTCAGGCCAGGAGAACAATGAAAGGGCCGACCTGAAGCTTATGAATTCCACCCTGAAGGAGATGCGGTTCACTTCCAAAGTTTTCGGACCCTACCACAAGGTGCGAAAGGTTTCTGTTTTCGGTTCTGCCAGGACCCAATCAGATGAATCCATTTACAAGATGGCCCGTCATTTAGGGCGAAAGTTAGCCGCAACAGGCTATATGGTCATTACTGGAGGGGGGGCTGGCATCATGCAGGCGGTGAATGAAGGGGCCGGTACTGAGCACTCTTTCGGCGTTAACATACGGCTTCCTTTTGAACAAAAGTCTAATCCCATCCTCGAAGGGAACCCCAGAAATATCATGTATAAATACTTCTTTACCAGAAAAGTGGCCTTTCTGAAGCAGTCAGATGCTATTGTGCTTTTTCCCGGGGGCTTTGGTACGCTCGATGAGGGCATGGAAACCCTTACCCTTGTTCAAACCGGTAAGCGCAATCCCCTGCCTCTTATCCTTGTCGATGAGCCTGAGGGCACCTATTGGTTACAGTGGCTCAAATTTTTTAAAAAAGAACTTTTAGCCCAGGGGTACATCAACGCAACGGACTTCAGCCTGTTCGAAAGAGTTGAATCAGTGGATGACGCAGTAATGAGGATTAATCGCTTCTACCATCGGTACCATAGCCTGCGATACGTTAGAGAGCAACTGGTGCTTCGTCTTACCTCAGGTATTGATCCGTTAAAGGTTAATGAGCTTAAATCCAGCTTTTCCGACATCCTGATACCCGGTGGCGATCTTTTCCTCTCCGGTCCCCTTCCCGTAGAAGCTGATGAGCCTGAGATCGCCCATCTTTCAAGGCTCGTTGTTGACTTTGACCGAAAAGATCTCGGCCGCTTGCGAGATCTTATCGACGCAATAAATGCCTGCTGAATTCAAATAGCGAAGTACAGAAACGGCACAGTGTCAGGTAACAGCAATCAACTACCACTACCAGAGGTGGTGGCTTGATATTTCGTACATATTTAGATAAGGAGAGAAAATAAGATGGAACAGAAAAAGCTTGTATTTTCCTTTGAAGAGGGCGACAGAAATAACAAAAAACTTTTGGGAGGAAAGGGAGCAAATCTTTGCGCAATGACCCAGATAGGTCTTCCCGTACCCCCGGGTTTTGTCATCTCGACCGAGGCCTGTCTTTCGCATCTGGCCCAGAAGAGAAAAGGGCTCCAACCTTCATTAATAAAAGAAATAAAGATGGCTATGGCCGACCTGGAAAAGAAGACCGGAAAGGGGTTTGGAAACCCGAAGAATCCCTTATTGGTCTCTGTCAGGTCGGGGTCCGCCATTTCCATGCCTGGCATGATGGATACCATTCTGAACCTCGGGCTAAATGAAGAAACGGTGGACGGCCTCATCAAATTAACAAAAAATGAGCGATTTGTCTATGATGCCTACCGACGGTTGATTCAGCTTTTCGGTTCAATCGGCCTTGGCGTGAAAGATGAGGAATTTGACGCGATATTCGAAAAGATAAAAAAGAAGAATAAGGCGGCAGATGATTCTTCACTGGGCGCTGGCGCCCTTAAAGAGACATGTAATCAGTTTTTAAAGCTGATCAAGGACAATACCAAAAAGCCCCTCCCACAAGACCCTTATGTGCAGATGGAAATAGCCATAGAGGCCGTTTTCCGATCCTGGATGGGAAAACGTGCAATTGATTATCGCAGAGAGTTCCATATCACACCGGAGATGGCCGATGGAACAGCGGTCAACATCTGTACAATGGTCTTCGGAAATATGGGAGATAACTGCGCAACCGGAGTAGCCTTCACCAGAGATCCCGGCACGGGTGAAAACAGGCTTTTCGGAGAATATATGATCAATGCACAGGGCGAAGATGTAGTCGCCGGTATCAGAACACCAAAACCGATCAGTAAACTCAGAAAAGACATGCCCGGTATATATCGAGAGCTGGAAGAACTGAGACATACCCTGGAAAAAGATAACCGGGAGGTACAGGACTTTGAGTTCACCATTGAGAAAGGCAAGCTTTACTGCCTCCAGACCAGAAATGGAAAGATGAATGCCTCTGCTTTTATAAAGACCTCCATAGATATGGTTAATGAGGGTCTTCTGACGGAGGAAGAGGCTATCCTCAGGATACAGCCGGATATGCTGACCCAGCTCCTTCATCCGAGACTCGACCCCAAGGCAAAGGTGGAGGTTCTGGCACAAGGGCTTCCCGCATCCCCAGGCGCCGCATCAGGCAAGATCGTATTTGACGCCGACAAAGCCGAAAACCAGGCAAAATTAGGAGAAAAGGTTGTTCTGGTCAGGGAAGAAACCAAACCGGAAGACATCCATGGCTTTTTTGCCGCCCAAGGAATTTTAACCAGCCGTGGAGGCAAGACGTCCCATGCTGCTGTTGTCGCAAGAAGTATGGGTAAACCCTGTGTCTCCGGATGCGACGCTATCAAAATCAATAATCTCGCCAAGGAAGCGATGATTTCCGGCGAGCCGCTTCGAGAAGGAGATGTGATTACCATCGACGGGAGCACGGGAAATATTTATAAGGGCATCGTCCCAACCATTGAACCGGAATTTGTGGAGGATCTTCTCGTGCTGCTTGAGTGGGCCGACGATATCGGTGAGCTGCAGGTCATGGCCAATGCTGATACACCAGAGGGTGTTGCCAAGGCAAGAACATATGGAGCCATGGGGATAGGGCTTTGCAGGACAGAACGGATGTTCAATCAGCCGGAAAGGCTGCCCATAGTCCGTGAGATGATCCTGGCAGAATCTCCCGAGGAAAGACAGAAGTCCCTTGATCAACTTATCCCATTCCAGAGGGAAGATTTCAAGGAAATATTCCGGGTTATGGATGGCCTGCCTGTAACCATACGCCTTCTTGATCCGCCTATCCATGAATTCCTGCCCTCTGATGAAGAACTGGTCAACGAGATTAATCATCTTAAGGATTTGAGGGAAACGGTGGAAGGTATGACTGAGCTTCCCGATACCCTGAAGCTGCTGGCTCCGGAATTCCTTGAAAAGTACAAAGCAACCCTTGAAACGATTACCCAAGGACTTGAGGAGTTGAAGAACAAACATCTTGCCGAAACCCTTATTTCCTCGAAGGAGACTATGCTTCAAAAGGTAAAGTCTCTCTCCGAAACCAATCCAATGCTTGGACACCGGGGTGTCAGACTCGGCATCACCTATCCTGAGATATATTCCATGCAGATCAGGGCCATTTTAGAAGCTTCCGCCGAACATGTCAAAGAAGGCGGACATATCATCCCTGAAATCATGGTTCCTCAAGTCTGCACTCTGGAGGAACTGGAATGGGTCCACCGGTATGTCACCACAATCCACAAAAATGTTGAAATGAAATACAGGATCAAAGTGCCCTATAAATTCGGGACCATGGTCGAGGTGGTAAGGGCCTGTATGCGCGCGGGTCGTCTTGCCGAACTGGCCGAATTCATGTCCTTTGGAACCAATGATCTTACCCAGGCCACCTTTTCTTTTTCAAGGGAAGACGCTGAAAACAAGTTTTTGCCCCTTTATAACGAAGTGGGCATTTTACAGCACAATCCTTTTGAGGTTCTGGATATCAAAGGGGTCGGACGCTTGATGATGATCGCCATCGAGTGGGCCAGGAAAACAAGGCCCGACATGAAGGTCGGTATATGCGGGGAACAGGGAGGGCATCCTGAGGCCATCCGTTTCTGTCATCACATCAACTTGAGTTATGTCTCATGTTCACCCCCCAGGGTTCCCATTGCAAGGCTTGCAGCCGCCCATGCCAAGCTCACGGAGAAGGAATATGTGTTGTTTTAGAGTAACTAATCAGGTTATCACGTTCAAATGTTCACGGTTCACGGTTAGAGAACTGCCGATCATTAACCCGATAACCTGAGTAGTTTTGCCCTTAAGTAAACCAAGCACTTACTACCAAACCATGTAATATGACAAACCTGTGAACGGATATTATTATTGTCTGCGGCTAAAATGCGTATAACTGTTTTGATTTGAGAATAAGGCGGGAATATGCCTTAAGACCTGTTGTTATTACAGATAACGACCGTAATTCAGTGTGTTTTTATTAATACTGATGCCTATATGTTGCTGTACCATCTCGTGGCCGGTGTCTGTAAATGGAAGATAGGCAAGGGTCAATTCCTTTATATCGAATTTTATATTGGACAGAAGGGACAAAACTTTCTCTTTGTTAATGGCCGAGCTTGCCAGGACAAGCTTTAGGCCCTGGATGGCCTCGGTTCCAGGCAAGGTCACAGGGTAGAGGTTCTTTCCGTGTATACTCCCTTGTGCCTGAAAACAGACCTGCGACACGGTAATCTGACTTGAAAGTCGCAAAAAGACCTTGGGCTTTATTTTAAAGGCAGGGCTCCAGAAATGCATAGCCTGGTTTTCCCATTTCTTTTGGGACACCCTGGGCTGATTGGTTTGCCGCATAAAGTCCCCATAGGAATTGATTTCCAGCCCCTTCACCTTTGCGCGTATCTTCCAGAAGGGCAAATACACAGTGTCTTTGTCCTGCCCCTCCATAAAGAACAGATTCACCCGTACAAACTTGCCCTTCGAGACCTCCCAGGCAGAATCGCAGTTATTGCAATTTAAGACCACGCTATCCCTTTCGCCCTCCAGGTTCCAGCCGCATTGCGGACACAGGGTTGCAATAAAATGTATTTTCCACTGTGGTTTCTTTTTTATGGTCAATTCGGATATATCTTGACCATGGGTAAGTCTGTAAATTGGCCTGTTCAATATTGCGTCAAAAAGCCTTCCATTATTCACAAATAAAGGAAGGTATATAATGCTTAAGGTCTCTCCGATATATGCACGGTGAAAAATCTTACCAGTCGATGAGGCCGAAGAAAGCCTTGCAGCATTTGATATGATATTTTTTGCCTTGAGAGAAAAATTTAGAAATGATCCTTTCGTATCCCCTGTCATAAATTTCATTTTCATGGCCTGTGGTCTGAGCCCAAGAGATACTGGGATGCCTTTAAATGGAAGCCCTATTCGGGTTATATCCACGATGCGGTAGCCAACAGTCTGACCCTGGCAGAAATACACATTTCCTTTAAAGCGAAGATAGGGTGCATAGATAATCTCCTTGCCGGGTGCTTTGTTAGGCAGCACAAAACGAAAATGTCCAGGGGCAAAAAGGTAATTTTCTACATTACAATAGGGGCAACGGATGAGACGATCGGTTTCTTCAAATTCAATAGGAGCCCCGCACTGTGGACACTTTTGCTCGATTGTAAATCCCATCTTACTCTAATTTTTCCCCGCAATGATTACAAAATTCAGACCCGGGCAGATTTTCAGTCTTGCAATGGGGGCAGATCTTGGCAAGGGGTTTTTCGTCTGCCGGATGTCCACACTTTGGGCAAAATCGGGCATTAGGGGGAATATTCTTGCCACAATTTGCACACTGGTGAAAAATCAGTTGCTGGTGCCCGCAATAGGGACAAAACTTGGCATCTTTGGAGATAGCATGCCCACAGTCCGGGCACTTAAATTCCTGGGACACAGGGCCGGCGCCGCCAACCCCTTTCCCTGATTGAGGCCTGAAGGCCTCGGAAAACATGGCCGGCATCATAAAACCCAGACCCATGCCCAAACCAGATCCGGCGTCACCTGTGGACTCTGCTGCCTTTTCCATAGCCATGGCCGCCTTCATTTTTACCAATCTGTCCAGGTCCTGAATTACACCGAGACGGCTCTTGTCGTCAATGGCCTGCTGCACCTCCGCCGGTGGAGTAACTGAAGAAATATACAGGTTATTGAGACCGAGTCCAAAACGGCTAAAATCTTTTTGAAGTCGCTTTTGCAGACCCTCGGATAGTTCATCATACCGTCCCGGCAGGTTAAAAATGGTGTCCAGGTTTTCACCCAGATGATCATTGAAGCGTGACACAATTACCCGTTTAAGATATTCCTCAATTTCCTCTGTAGTGTATTTGCCCATGGTGCCTACAAGACTGTTGATGAATAAAACCGGCTGGATAACCTGGATATTGAACACGCCAAAGGCACGAAGCCGAATAAGACCCAGTTCGGAATCTCTAAAGGCTACCGGATCTCTGGTGCCCCATTTGAGATTGAGAAAGACCTTCATATTAGCGATGTACACCTCGGCTCGAAGCGGGCTGGTCATGGCCCAGGGAATAGTCAGAATTTTCGTCAGCACGGGAATATTGGCTGTCTTCAGGGTGTGGCGTCCGGCACCGAACGCGTCTCCGGCCTTTCCTTTGTAATATAAAACAGCCGCCTGGCTTTCTCGGACAATGAGTTGAGCTCCAAATTTTATTTCACCAGAGCCGTTTTCAGGAATTCTATGTACCAGCTCTTGGCCCGTTTCATCAAACCACTCAATTACCTCTAAAAAAACAATATTATCCTTCCCCATTGGCTCCTCCTTTTTTTATTGATCGCCTCCGGCCATAATTAGCCCTCCATGGTGTTTTCGGCAGGATTACAAGATTAGTTTAATAGTTTTTCCTGCATGTGCGTCGCACGCAGACAGGCATTCGGTTAATCTCTTATAGCTATAATTCGGGATCATCTCCAAATTAGTTGATGATCCTGAAAGGATTCAAGGGGTCAAGGATTCAGGGGTTCAAGTGAAATGCTAAAGAATTACAAAGAGTTGAAAGTCTGGCAAAAGTCCTATCAATTATGTCTG
>Ga0307991_1003389_pt1 | contig 10323 bp, 4 predicted proteins | sample EllFjometagen131_FD_203146 | JGI IMG/M metagenome (GOLD analysis project Ga0307991, IMG submission 203146) | Marine microbial communities from Ellis Fjord, Antarctic Ocean - #131 | ecosystem: Environmental > Aquatic > Marine > Unclassified | place: Southern Ocean | collected 2014-10-08 | reverse complement strand
CTATTTTGTACCTATTTTAAATTATTAAATCTCTCCAACATTTCAGTTTGTTCGGTTTGTTCCCAAGCATTTACAACAAATTTAAAAATTTCCTTTTGATTTTCGGTGTTTTTCGAATTATCAATCATTTGCCATAAAGTATTATTCATATTCACAATATGATTAACGCGTCTATTTAGTATTGAAGTAACTGTTAGTGCATTGTTAAAGGTGTCATAATCACCAATCTTTTCCGCTGCATTACCAAGTCTGTTCAAATTTAAAAGCTGACTTAAAACAGTTGTGTAATCACGTCCATTAAAAGCATTGTCGAGATAAATGCCAGCATATTTAACGGCAAACTTTTGAAGTTCAATTGCCGGCTCAGATTGCTCTTCCATTTCAAGACAGCTTGCCAGACTGCAAGCCACATAAGCAAAATATGCCGCTTTTTGTGTGTCACCTTCAAAAAACGCCCAGGCTTCCTGACACAACGAAAGTCCTTTATTTATATCTCCTGATTTGGCTAATGCTTCTCCTAGATTTGCTTTAATTTCGTTTATAAATGCTTCTGCGTTTCGTGGAACCTGTTCAAGAATTTCGGAATACAGGGTTGCTGCTAATGAAAAGTCATTGTTTTGCATAAAATATGCAGCAATCAGAACTTTAAAAAATTGAAGTTCGGGAAGATCTGGGTCAACAGCTTTGGAAAAGTCAGAAATCATTTGTTCGGCAACTTTACTGATCTCCTCTTTTTCCCCGTCGTAAGCAATGAGGTTAAAATATATTTGACTCGCTTTTTGCATAAAAAAGGATTTCAAATCGCCCTTAATCCATAATTTGTTTAAATGCTCTTTTGCCATTTCTACAAATTGCTTGTCGATTAACCAATTACATAATGCATATCGAAACATGGGGTAAGTGGGATCTGTTTCTTCCAACAAGGATTCAAAATTATCGCAAAATTTCTCCCAAATATCCAAAGCCACTTTGTGGGGTTTCATTTGGTTTAATAATACAATGGTGGCAATAACTTCATTTGTTCCTTCAGGGCGTTCAGGGTCGATGGATTTCCGGGATATTTCATCAGCCGTTTTCTCTAATTCCGTAACATCATTCCCCAGATATTCCACTCTTCCTTCTATTTGAACTCCTTGAAGTGTTTTTACTTGTTCCGTAATTCTTATATTTCTAGCTTTTACAGCGTCTTCAATGTATTTAATGGCTAATGATTTTACAGCATCAGGCTCTGAAAGAATTGTAAGAGAATCATAAAGGGTTTCCAGGTTTTTAGTATAATTTTCCTCATCCTGTGACTTTTCACTCAATTGAATTAAACCCACAACCGAATGAAGAGTAGAAAGATTTTCGCCACCTAAAATGGCTGTTTTTATTTCAATATTTCTTTCAAGATACGTTTTAGCCTCGGCATATTCTTCCATTTTTGCCAACACTTCAGCCAATTCATCGCGTATTGTTAATGTTTCAATGGCTGACACACCTTTGTTTTGTTCATATGCTCCAAGAATTCTCCGCAGTATAAGTTCGGCATCTTTGTAATTTTTAGTGTTTATAAGAATTTCCGCAAATTGTTCTCCTCGCCTCAACGTTTCTTCATCCAATGGACCAAGTGAATTAACGGAGCGTTCAAATGCTAAGGAAACGTATTTTATCGCCTGATCTATTTTATGCTCTTTTAGAAGATCTTCTGCTATCTCGTCAAGTGCCTGAAGCGTGTTTGGATGTTCAATTCCATATTCCTGTTCTGATTTGGTAATTATTTCTTTACAGAGTGTTTCTGTATCCATTTTACGTTTTGAGCCAGCCTGAATAGAAGTCATCATTAATGCTCCCGCTTCCTCCGTGTTTCCCAATTCCAATAGCGCTTTTGCAAGATGCGAAACTGCTATTCGGGTTTCCGGCGATTCTTCTCCTTTTATTTTTCCAAGTCGTTCAACAACATCCCGCATCAATTTTTCCGCTTCCTCGTATTTTTCCAGTTTAATTAAAGTCTCGCCAAGTTTTGATCGCCAGTGAAGTATGTCCACATGATTTTGGTCAAAGATTGATTCATGCAGCTTTATCATTTCTTTTAATAAGACTACAGCTTCCTCATTTTGGTTATTCTGATATAGAATTTGACGGCGCTCAGAAATCTTATGTTTCATTTTATTGAACAGGCCGGATACATGATTCGATGCCTCTTCAATATTTTTTAACCTGTCAAGTTGTTCCCAATATATTTCCCAGGCTTTATCTTCCTGATCGTTTTCTTCAAATTGAATTGCCAGGTTCGAGCTAATCATATAGTCGGTAGACCATTCTTGCTCCGCTTCGGGAATATCTTTAAAACCATCAACAGCCTGTTCAAATACGGATTTCGCTTCTTCATTCTTTTTTGCTTTTTTAAGGATGTTACTTAGATGAATACGCATAATAACTGCATAATTAGCAAACCCTTTGCCCAATTTTGAAAACCCGTCAACAACAGTTCGGCCATGTAATTCAGCTTCTTCGTACTCCCCTAATTCCGATAAACAAAATGCAAGGTTGTAGATACTGTGCAGCGTGGAGGGTTTGTTTTGTCCATAAACAACCATTTTTCGCTCAACAGCTTCTCTGTAAAATGGTAAACCTTCTTTATATTTTCTTGCAGAACCATAGGAAGTTGATAAATTATTAATTAGCGTCAGACCCAATTCGGTATGTTTTCCAATACGCGCTTCGGAACGCCTTAAGGTCTCTTTTAATATTTTTTGGCTTAATTCGAAATCACCCTTGGATTCCTTAATTATCATGGCCAGGTTATTTAAAGCCTGAATGGTTAATTCATGCATTGGCCCTAGTGATGATTCAGTATAATTAACTGTTTCCTCACATAATTGAGCAGCTTCCTCAATGTGACCCTTTAATCTAAGCGACTGACTCTGTCGGGTCATAATAATTGCTTTCAATGTATTGCGTTGGCTTTGTCTCAAAACTTCGTCCTGTTCTAATTCTCTCAAATCAGCGCATGGCGTGTTGTTTTGAAATGCCTGCATCAATTCATTGTAGTTTGCATTTAAATCCGAAACTTTATTATTGGATAGCATAAATTGGTGAATATGCATTCGGAGATTAATAAATACAGGGTGATTGGGTGGGAGATGAGTTCCGGCGGTTAATAGAATTCTTGTCGTATAAATTTGTCCGGCATCAAAATCTAATTGTCCAAGAATAGTAGGAAGTGTTGATGCAAGCACTTCCAATGTTCTGGAATGAACCGGGCCAAATTCTTGCTCGAAAATGGCGAGTATTTTAAGTCGTAACCATAATGCCGCATCGCTTTGTAATCTATACTCCTCCGTAAGTCGGATTAATTCAATTAATGCATCTTGTTTCCAGTTTTCGAGTACTGGTTTTATATATTTATCATTCTCTGGCTTATATAAAAGGATATTTTTGTTTTCATTTCGAGGAGCCCAAAATCCAAGTTCAATACCCTGATTATTATTAAGAATTTCGGAATAATATCCCAGTTGGCTACACATTGTTTGATACAAAATATCCAATGGTTCTGACACCCCCGCTTTATCCCACCAAACGGCATATTGCTCCGGCATTTCTTTTCGCATGATTAAGAAATTCTCTAAATTGGAAAGAATCAATTGCATTTTCTTTGGTTCGTTGCAGACGAAATAGTGCTCTAATAATTCGGCAATCGCACGTTCTTTTTCATTTGAATTCCTGAAAAAATCGGCTAACTGAGCGTGATAATGTTCTTTTTCAGCGCTATCCGATAAATATTTTTTTAAAATAGTGTCTTTTAATATGTGATGATAAAAATTTAGCAAACCATTTTTTGAATGTAAATGAGTGCGAAGCTCACGCCACAAAAGTGCCAAATCTGAGGGCGAGACACTTGGGCATAACTGTGCTATTTCAGCCTCTTTTAAACCGGAAACACTACAGGATAAAAATGCCAGCGGTTGAATTACGTTATTCTTTCCAATTTCCCTTTCAAGACGTTGTAGTAATTGCTGATAAAGAGCTTCCAGTCCCGCTTTCCCTGTTTGGTCAGGAAATGCATGAATTCGTTTTTCTAATCTTTCATAAGAACCAAACATTCTTAATTCTTCTAAAGCGATGGTAAGAAAAAGCGGTAGATTAGCTGCAGGATGATCTGATACTAAATGTATGTGTTTAACGTCCATAGTTTTTGCCGAAAGGGCAGGCAATTGACGAATAAGTTGCACGCGTTCTTCTTTCCTTAATAAAGGAATTTGTAAAAAATTGGCATTAAACTGACCAAGCTGATTCATGTTTTGATTGGAATAGGAATGGTCGTCTGATAAAGTGAATAAAATAGCAACATTTTCTTTTAACTTTTCCGGAATCCATCTTAAATCTAAGCCTTGATTTTTTGCAATGATGTCTAATCCGTCAATAGCAATCAAAACTTGTTTGTCAGGAGACAGATTCATAATCAATTGCAAAAGAGTCGAACTCAGATAATCTTTTTGAGTATTCTGTGGAATCGTTTGGTCCGATATATTCCCCATCAACCGAATTAATCTTCCAAACAAACTCTCTGGGCTATCGCCAAGAAGCGAAACTCCTGAAAAATGAATGATCGCTTTCCCATCAGGATTTTGTTTTTCCCACTCTTTCACAGCTTTTGCCAGCAAAGCCGATTTTCCGCTTCCAGTGCTACCAGTAATTACAACTGGGGCTAAATTTGCATTAAAAAGAATCTCGCTTATTTCATTAAGAATCTCATCTCTTCCAACAAAGAGGTGTGTGATTTCATCGCTGTACCGATGATGTTCTTCATCTTCCAATACATTTATATCTGTAACTGCTATTGGTGATTTTAGAAGCTCAGGAAATTCAGCACATAAAAGCGACCACAAATTGCTGCTTACTTTTTCAGCAAAATCATCAAGATTAGTTAGTAAAATTCTTGAATTATCTTTCAGCCACGATTTTGCTTCAGTCGGCAAGCCATTGAAAGCTTCTGCCGAAATAATACCGTCTTGTATATTTTTACTTAAAACACTTTTAACAGCTTCGGGAGCTTCTTCTTGTAGCAAATCCCAATCAATGCTTAGTCCGCCAAAATTGCAAGGATAATTTTCAACAGCAGGAAAAGTCAAGGGAAAATTCCGGATATTATTTTTTAATTCTTCAAGTTTTTGAATATGCTCCAGACTTTCCGATTGAACAATATCAATGAGTTCCGGTGGCATTGTTTTTTCAAATGCAGGATCACGAAAAAAGAAAAGTGCATTGTGTTTTAATGTTTCAGAATTGGCAAAACCGGAAAATAACTTTGTAAAACTACTCCTCGATTTTTTTATTTTAGAATCATCCAGATTTTGGGACAGAACACCATGGACTATTTCCATTGCCGTTATTGGAGTCCGGTTGGAAATGTTAAGTTTTGGAAATTTGTTATTTAGCTTTTCCTGATCGGCATCGGGAATCCAACCATATCGTTCGCCTAAAATTCCGAGAAAAAATGGCCGGCAATCTTCAATTGAATTAAGACAAAATTCAATTGTTTTATCGTTTTCTGCCTGTTCTTCAGTAATTCCCCATCGTAAATCAATGTCAATTAATTTAATTCGATAGGGCAATAGTTTTTCCCTGATTTGAGGAAATACTTTTTTAACCAGCACGTCCCGTTCACTGGGCATATCTTTAAATGTGGAAGAGATAAAAATTGAAAAAGTTTGCCAACTCATGTGTTTATATTTGGGGTGATAAATAAGGATTCAACTCGAAAAATTGTACGATTTTATTCTTGATTACATCGCCTTTTTTGGTGAATCATTCGATAGTATATTTGAAAGAATAATTATCCGTTTCGACAGACAAATTATTTATTCTGACCTGAATTTTTTCCTTATCATAATCAGAAGAATTTCTTTCTTTCTCTCGAATAAGTTGTTCAATTCTTTCTTCGATTTCTTCGGAATTGGCCTTGCCTTTGGAGATCATGTTTAATGGATAACTATAATAGTAACTATATTCTCCGTAAGAATCTTGTTCTGCTTTTTCCAATTTCGTGTTAACTTTAAGCAATTCCGCTTGCCCTAAACTGGATTCATCAGTATGTTCTATCAGAAAACCGATATCTTCGCTAATAAATGTTGCTCCCGTGTAAATGGCAATATCAGAAAGAATATCATCTTGTGAAGAACCATATCCGGGGGCAATCAGTGCTTGAATAACTATCCCTTTGAAAAAAGCCGGTTCCAAAAATTTACCAGCTTCACTTTCAAACCCATTTGAAACAATAATTAGCGGCCTTCCCAATCCGGAAATATTATCTATTGCAGGAATATTCTCCAGGGAAGATATTTTTTCACTTGATTTATGGACTAGTAAGAATGGATTTCTAAAAATGCCATTTTTAGCATCAGTTAAGGCGTCTGATTTTTGAGGAGCAGCATGCCCTTTACTAACGTCATCTTCAATATTTTTTGTATTTTCATCATTCAAATGCTCTTTCACCGATTGTATAACTTCGGAAACAACTTCTGCGAAAGTAGCATTCTGTGCATCAATCCATTGGTGCGATCGAATAAAATATTTGATGGCGTACGAAAGGTTAACATCCTCAATAATGATTGGAATTATGGGGATTTTGCTATCCTTGGCTGTTTCAAGTTCCGTAAGAACCTGGTCAGAATCGTTTGAATGATTAGAAAGAATAAACAATAATGTTTTGGAATGATCCAGTGCTTTCATTATTTCACCGGCCCATTTCTTTCCTGCTGCAATATTTCTTGGAGCAATCCAACAATCAATATTATTCTCTTCTAATTTTACAACTAAATTTTTTGCAAACTCCTGGTCTTTAGATGAATGACAAATAAAAGTGTCAGTAAACATGTGTTTAAAAGTTTTAATAGGTAAAGCGGTTGATTTTAGTCATTGTTAAATTCTAAACTTTTGATCCTAAAAGTAAGCGTTAATTTTTACATAATAAAATTATTATAAAAAATTCGACCTGATTTTAAGCAATTCCAAATAAATATGAGGTTAATTTGCTAATAGATTTTTCTCCAAAGACCTTAATTTTTAGGGTTCCAATTTCTATGGCTGATAAAATATTCGAAAGCACCGATTTTTATAAAAAATAGGAAAAGCTTTTAGAGGATGGAAATATTTGTATTTTTGTAACCCTTAAAAAAGGGCAATTAGCTCAGTTGGTTTAGAGCATTACCTTGACAGGGTAGGGGTCACTGGTTCGAATCCAGTATTGCCCACTTTTTTATTCTTCTGAATCAGAGGGTCACTTTAGGTTCTCCCGAAGGGACTCCAATGGAGGAATCCAGTATTGCCCACTTTTTTATTCTTCTGAATCAAAGGGTCACGTGGATCAAGGACAATACTTGGGTCGCCGTAACTTTTAGGGATCATCAACAAAATTTGGATTCTCTTATTTTCAGCAAAAACTATTGACTAACCTAAACAAATAGAATTAGATATTGTTTTCATCTCCATATGGCTCAAGATAACAACTAGGATTATATGGCTGTTTATAAGAGTTCAAAAAAAATCACTTATCTTTTGTCTTGAAACAATCCCGAAATTTCGGGACAAGACTGCAAATAAATTTCTTGTTTTCCACATTTCATTTCGCTGAAATAGAAGAACTCTTATCCTAATGTAACCAACGGATAATCAAATAGCTTCTATTTTCAACCGCTTCATTGCATTTGAAAACTAACGAAATTTCTTTGAGGTCAACGGGCGTTGTTCTAACCTTTTGACTTTCACAGAAAGTCTTCGCCGCCTCAGTAAAAAGACGTTAAGCGGAGCACTATTTTGGAGCAATAGAAAAGAAAGTTGTTTGACGCTCGTTAGACTTCGACTTTATGAGAAGGCTAAAAGGAGGAGTTTTTTCTTTTCGTAGAAAAATAGCGTGGAGTAGTCTTTTTAGTGCAGCGGTTGTTTTTCCTCCCCTTTTTTATCTGATAATAATTTTATGTTTTTGTCAGATAGAGCTCGTTAAAAATCTCGGTTCAAAAAAGGGGAAAAGCGACATATTATATTTGAAAATAATCATTAAGATCAAGTTTGACCCATGTTTTAAGCCTGATCCGGTCACTTTTGGTTCTCCCGAAGGCCCTGTAGGGATTCCTTTGGAAGACTCCAATGGAGGAATCTATTATTGCCCACTTTTCAACAAACAAAAAACCATTTAACAGATTGATAATGAATTATATAAAAAGCATTAACATCAATCAAAAAAACACTAATTTGATTTATGAGCGATTACATTTATCGTGTTTGCTTATTTATTTGAAGAGGTTTTGCTTCCTGCCTTCTTTTCTTCAACCAGCTTCATTCGTTCATCAAATATTTTTGTATCGGAAGAAAAAGGATTGATTTCCAGTGTTTTTCTATAAGCCTCTGTAGCCTTGTCGAATTCATTTAATGCGAGATAAGAATCGCCTAAAAGAAAATATTGATTTAAATCCCAAGGATTTTTTAGTATGCAATCATTAGTTATTTCTTCAATGGCTTCTTTGTGCATATTCAGTTGGGAATACGCCATTGCTCTTTTATATCGAAAAAACCAAGTATCTGAAGTTTTTACTGCTTGATTGGCATTCTCTAAGTACTGGTCGTAGTCCTCATTTTTTTCAAAAATATTTAAAATGAATTTACGAGGCGCTAAATACTCAGGATAAATCTCCAATGCTTTTTTAAAAAAATGTTCTGCAGAAAAGGTTTCACCCAAACCATATTTAATCCTCCCGGAATAATACCAAACCAATGCATTATCATTAGCCATTCGCAGCAGCATATTAAATATATCATCTGCCTGTGTGTATTTTTCCGTTTGGATTAAAGTGATGCCTTCATTGAGTTGCTCCATCAAATCAGCATTCACATTTCCGTTTGTTAATCGATAGGATAAAATCCAATACTCAATATAATCTAAGATGTCTTCATCTGAGCTTTTTGTTTGAGCTGCTTTCAAATTATTTTTAAATAATTCAGTATTTGTGTTTAAGGAATTAAAGGCAGAGATAATCTCGAAATAAGGTTGCTTTTGCATAGGTACTAATTCTTGCAAATGAGTCATAATTTCCTCATTAAACACCCAGTTATATTGCTTTATTGATTTATTAATCAAGCTAATATAAACACTTAGATCTTCTTCCCAATTCCCAATTAATTCTGCTTTGGAGTCTGGGAAATAGTCGAGATTACTAATTTCAATGGGTTCAATTTTATCCACAAGTGATAAGGATTCTTTATAAATCAATAATTTGCTTATTAAATTCAGATAGAGATTAAACTTAAAATCGTTGTAGTTTCCTTCTTTAAAAAAGAGCATTTTTTCTTTTCCAAAAGAGGCGTTATTCTCTTGGTTTTTGTCTTTCACTTTGTTCAGAAAACGGTCTGTCTGATTCTTTGTTCTGGACACATCTATATCTTTTTCGGCAAAAAAAGGATCAAATAATTTTATATGCTCTGTTGCTTCTAAAGTAAACGCATCGAAATTATTCAATGAAGCGAAGGATTTTTCTGTCTGAAACAATTTGTTAAGTGAGTCGAATTTTATTAGCTCGGAATTGAGAAAGAATTCAATTGAATTTGGAATTAATTTGATTGTCAGCTCGTTATAAAAAGACAGGTATTGAATTTCCACGGCATTATTTCCAGCTTCCACAACCGTCATAAAACTACTAAAAGCACTTGTAAAATCCTTTTTTTCAATTTGTACAAGCCCCAGTTCATAATTATTTTTTTGATCAGCATAGGATTTGAAATATTTTTCTTCAATTTTTAATATATCTGAAAAAAACTCTTCGACACCAAAATAGACATTTAGATAAATTTTAATTTCATCTTTAGGATACGAAAGGAGTACCCGATCAATTTTACCGTCCTCATTTAAAATTATTTTAGGAGCCACATTTTGGGCTATTTTTACCTTTTCTCCTTGCATTAATCTCATGCCAGAGAGTATTTCGTTTACGTCATCCTCTCTGAAAAAGTCTTTTGCGGCTTCGGCATTTGGAGTCAACAAAAAATAAAGTGAAGTATAACTAAAATAGGTTTCCGGAGTTAATTCGCCAATGTTTCCATTTGCATCCGAAAAAGAGACATTAGTAATGTAATTTGATTTTCCCTTCACCTTATAGGTAAGAGATGTTGTTTGAGCGGAGCTAAAAATGTTAATGGATAAAAACAAACAACTTAAAACTATGACTAAAAATGATTTTTTGTTTTTCATCTGTGATAAATTTGTTTTTAATTGCCAAATGGAATAGGCCATGATTGAAAATTTTGATCATTTTAGGTGGTGATTACCTTATCATGGCTATTTCATAGCGT
>Ga0307991_1003388_pt1 | contig 10323 bp, 7 predicted proteins | sample EllFjometagen131_FD_203146 | JGI IMG/M metagenome (GOLD analysis project Ga0307991, IMG submission 203146) | Marine microbial communities from Ellis Fjord, Antarctic Ocean - #131 | ecosystem: Environmental > Aquatic > Marine > Unclassified | place: Southern Ocean | collected 2014-10-08 | reverse complement strand
CCTATTGCCTGCTGGACCCCAAGAAAAATCTTCCCAATTATTGGGTAAGGTATATTGTTTTCCTTTATTAAAATCATACATTACTTTAAATCCGTCAGGGTATTCAATAATTGCCCTATCCTTGCTAGGAGCCCAATTGATGTCCTGCACATTATAGAAAACCTGGTCACTCATCAAAGTTTTGTTGCCTAAATAATCTGTTTCATAAAAATAACCTGTTTTCGGGTCGTAATAAATACTGGCATGACCGTTAGCGCCAAGGGTGGCTCCTCTAACCGGGTCTATAATCACCGGGCTCACCCAAGTTTTTCGGCCTTGAGCTATTTCGTCAATTTGAGCGACAATCATCTCTGATTCCTTGGAAATTGTTTCAATTGGCAATAAATCTTCTTCTGGATACTCAACAAGAGGTAAATCCTGTTGAATTCTCTCGCTAACAGTCATTCTTTCCCATTCTCCTCTACTAACTGGTAGACGGGGTAAAACCTCTATCAAAGGTTCTTCCACTGGCTCTACCACTGCCGGTTTTTTGAAAAAAACAATGTATAGAAGAAACGCTAAAAGCAATACTAAAATTATAAAACCAATAATTATTAAAATTTTTTTAGTTTTTACTGACATACATATATAATAAATAATTTCTAATTACTAATTTCTAATAAATAACCAAAATCAATTATTCTAATTATTCTAATTTCTAATTATTCTAATAAATGACTAATACCTAAATCCCAATATCCAAACCAATCTCTTTTGGTCAATTTTTTGCCAAATCCAATTTTTCGTCTTAAGACCCACTACAGAAAAGGGTTGTAGGGAGGACAAGAGTGGGGACTGTCCCCAATGTATTATAAAAAATTGGTCTTAAAATCCGCTTGCAGAAAAGCTTTACGAGAGGCGGGAATAGGGGACTGTCCCCTTTTAAATATCAGGAACTATGCCACAGGCACCTCCCGCCCACATGTCGCTCCAAATGCATTTGCCACAAAATTGTTCAAGGCCTCTACAAATATGCTTATCGAGGCCAAAACATACTGTATTCGAAAAAGTGTCACAACAATCACTAGGATTAGTGTTAGACCATTTATATTTGTCACTACGGAGGGTGGAGCAATCTAATGTATCTGCAAAATTTATTTTGACATTTCCGGCGTCATCAACTCCCCTACAACAGGACGAACAATAAACATTTGTATTTATGCTTATATCAGCAAAAAACGCCGAGGCTTCACCAGGACTTTTGTTTCCTGTCTCAACATAAAAACCCTTTAAATACTGAGAGTCGTCTGATGGTATAGCAATAAATATTATTGCAGCTGAATCAGCCCCTAAATTATTATAAAGATCGTTTTTTTCGAAATCATAAGCTTCTTTTACGCTCTGATCATAAGCAATTAGGTTCGTGAAAAGAGGAGGAACAATATACATCGTTTTTCTGCCTTTTGGTGCCATCTTGTCAAAATTATTCTTAGCATCACAGTTATCTGTCTGAAGCTTATCTACTCCTATCGTAACCTCCACTGTCTCAATATCTTCGAAGGCGAAAACCTTTTTCGCGTCTTCTACTCCTATAAAAAGATCAGACAGAAAGAAAGATTCGCTAGACCAATCATCATGTCCAATTGTAAAACAACGATGATAGGGCCATGTATATACTTTTTTTTCATCTTTATCACACTTCACTTCATAGGTCTCTAAAGCCACATAATCTATATTACCCATATCTAATGTCCGGAGATTTACTAAGGAAGGATTAACAAAATTAAGCAAAGAATAGGCGCCAATCGCTAAAAGTAAACCAATCAAAGAAGAACTAATACGCGATTTTGCTTGACCAATAGCAGAGGCATTACCAGCAGCGGTCATCCATTGAAAACCAGCTATCATAATCATTATTATGGCAATAATTGCAATAGCCCTTACTGACCACGTATAAATAGCTGACATATAATCAATAAAACTACTTCCAGATATTGGAACTTTCGTTCCTGCTTTAAATTCACTGCCTGGGATTCCTATTTGCGGAATAAATTCGATTTTGCCTGAATCGTCCTCAGGAATTCCGTTAGTTGCAAAGGCAAAAGAAAAATTAGCAAACAAAAAGAATAAACAGAATAAAAGTAGAAAAGTTTTATTTTTGCTAATCATATAGATAAATTAAAAAAATCTGCGATAAATTTTATAATTGGATTCTCCATCATTATAGCAACAATTGCAATTATTGGCAAAAGAGTAGAGAGAAAAGCCACAAAAATAACAAAATCTATAAACAAAATTATAAAAATTTCTATTTTAGATAATGCTGGAACTATTTTTGATTTCAACAAATTGCCCAAGATAAACTGGGCGTTCATAACCAAAAAAGTGATAATTAATCCCACTAAAGTTACGGCTGCTGTCCCATTTATTACCCGATAAATCGTTTTTAAACGTTTTGCTGTCCTTTTCGTTTCTTCTATTTTCTCTTTAGCTTCTTCTGCTTTGCTTCCCCCTTTTTGTTCTTTATTTCTCTTTAACTCTTCTAATTTTTGTTTTCTTAACCTATTAGTAATAGCGCTAAAACTCCTTCCTGTAATGCGTTCTTGCTCATTTTCTGTATCCTTTCTTTGTTGTCTGTCATCTTGATGATTAACCGACAAATCTTCTGGTAGGCGTTTTTGCATCCGTGCTTGTTGCTGCTGACGCCAAAGATTCCTTCTTGTTTCTTGCTCTTGTTTAGCTTTTTCAAAGTCAGTAGGCATAGGAACATTAAAACATTTATTATTTTATCTCAATATCATCCACCTTCCACTCTGCATTTTTATAAATGAATTCTAGAATCACTGTTTTGTAATGAATTTCTATTTCATCTTGATTTGTTTCCTGCTCTTGAATTTGTCCATTAAAAGTTACTTTTTCGTTATCAATAAAATCGGATAAATTCAAAAACAACACTTTAGTTTGAATGCCAAAAAAGATATCATTCTGGCCAATTTCTTTTGTTAGACGATATTCCATCTCTTTTGCCAATTTATTACTAACTTGAGGCAATAAACTGCGCAAATTTTCTTGATTATTGTCCGAAGAATAAGTGTTATAACGTTCTATGAAAAAACGAGCTCTATTTTCTAATTGTTTTCGGAGAACAACAAGAGAATCAACAACTTTTTCTTCTTTTTGCTCTTGATTTTCTTCTTGGGAAATGTCTGGAATAGAACTCTCTTCTGGTTCAATACTAACACCTCTCTTTTTTGAGAACATTAAAATAATCCCAGCCACAAAAAGAAGAATAACAATAATCGCAATAAAAATATTTTTTTTATTCATAATAATAAATAATTAGTAATCAATGATTAATGATTAATTGTGGCCCTGTTCTTTAGCAAATTCTCTCTTGGCTTCCTCAATCTCTAATAATTGTTTAGGGTCTGATGTTATTAACTGGTCCTCAGAATAGGAGGCAACTATCTTGATAGCCGCGTGCTTAGAGCCAGCAAAAAATATTCCATCTCCAATTCCGCATTCTAATAACAAATACTTTTCTCCTTCTGTGAGCATAAAAGTTTTAGCCACTCCATCAATAGCCGCTGGTGATTGTTTCAAAAGCAACTGTAGGGCCGAATTAGTCACGATTGCCCTGCCATAAGACGATTCTAAAAAATCATTAACATCCTGAGTAATAGTAGTAACCCCCAAGTAATACTTTCGGCAACGTTTAACTAAAGCAAAAATAAACTTAGCTGAATCTTCATGTTGCATTAACCACCAGGCCTCATCAATCAACAAAATTCTTTTCTTTAATTTTGCGCGAACTACATTCCAAATATAATTCACGATAGTATAAATAGCCATTGGCCTTAATTCATCTTCAATGTCGCGAACCGAAAAAGTAACTAATTGATTATCCATTTCTACATTAGTGGGGTGGTTAAGAAAACCCGCAAAAGTGCCTTCTGTATATTTTCTTAATCTTTCCGCTAAATCGTTTCCTCCTTCCATTCCCTCTAATATCTCTTGTAAATCGCTCATAGTAGGAATATTTGCTTGGCTTAAATCACATCCGGGGACAATATCTTTCTTGGCGTAAGTTTCAATCAACGCCCTATCCATTATAGAGTCCTCTTGGGCGGTAAAACCCTTAACTCCTTGCCTGCTTTCCTGTCCAATCATAATCCTTAAAAGCCCTTTAATAGTGATAACGCTGGTGCGAATCACATCAGCCGCGCTAATATTTTTATCCTCTGATTTTGGCAAATCAAATGGGTTAATCTTACTCTTAGAAGAAAGAGAAATACTAATATATGTCCCTCCCACAGCATCTGAAAGATGCTTATATTCTTGTTCTGGGTCAATAACGATTACATCTGTTCCCATCATCATAGACCGCAAAACTTCTAATTTGCAAAAATAGGATTTTCCCGCTCCAGAGGTAGCAAACACAACAAAATTAGCATTGGGCATAGAGAAACGGTCAAAAAGAATCAAACTGTTATTGTGTCTATTAACTCCATAAAGAACGCCATTATCTGAGGTCAGGTCGGCAGAGATAAAAGGAAAGCTGGAAGCGCAAGGAGAAGAATTAATATTATTTAAAATCATTAATTGGTCATTAGATAAAGGAAGGGTAGAGTTAAATCCTTGTTCTGATTGATAAAAAATTCTTCGACTATAAATTAACTTTGAGGCCAAAAGACTCTCTGTCTTTTCGGTTAACAAGTCCAATTCTTTTTCGTTTTTAGCGTAAATGGTTATATATAGTCCGAATTGAAAGAAATGCTCAACGCCAGTCGTTAAATCATCTCTTAATTGTTCAATATCATTAAGGGCAGTTTCTTTTAGGGGGTCGCGAGGCAAACCTTTCTCTTGGGCGACACTCATCTCGGCCTGAAGGTTGCCAACCCTATTCTGTAATTGTTTCAGGATAATGCTCGCCTTAACTGGATAAAAAAACATAGCTACATCCAGGTAGGCGTTAAAATTAATGACTGGGACAAACCAACCCACAGAAATATATCTCGGAAATCCCACTATAAAAATTGTCCGCAAATATCTATCTCCTAATTGGAGATATTGGGGAGTCATTCTTAAAGCCGAAGGAGCAATCAGGTCTTGAACAGTAAAACGACCACGTCGGTATTTTTCCTCGGTATTAATAAATTCCTGAGCTTTTTGGTCTGACAAAGAAAAAGCTTTTTCTCCTTTGTCTTTTTCTTTTTCTATTAAACTATCTGGAGTTATAGACATATTATTCTTCTATTCTTAACTTTTTTAAATCTATTAATTTTTGGTTTTTAGCTTCTGCGGGATTGTATATGTTATAAAATAATTCAATTAGGCTTTGAGTGTCTATAGGGCTAGCCTTAACCCCCATAGAAGAAAGCCCCGAAACAACATTATCAACTCTTTTGAAAAGCATTTCTCTATAGACCTCAAATTTTTCTCTCTTAATTTTTACTATAATAGCCGCGCTTAATATATCTGAAATCTTAGATAAAAATCCTCTTTTTTTATCACCAGCTGGACTATAACGAACAACAATATAAAAACGACGACTCATTATTTCTCCTAAATCTATTAATTCTTTGATAAAATCGCGATAATCTGTTGTTTGATTTCTAAGAAGTTCGTTGGTCTGATTCTGTCGCAAAATATTTAACTCATTGACATAAGGGTCAATATTAAAAGGCCGAGAATGAATAACAATCTGTAGAGGAAATTCTAAGGTATTCAAAAAACGAGAATAGGATTGAATAACGGCTTTCTGTTCTTCTTCAGATTTAAGGGCAAAATTAATAGAAGATGCGAGCAAGACTGCCCGCAAACTGCCATCTTTCAATACCACACAATCATTTTTTATCTCGGCGATATCTAAATATTTTTGAGTAGATGCTATATTCATAATAATTAAACAAATTTTCACAAATTATATAACGAATTTTTACGAATCACGAATTTCTTATTCGTGTTTCGTGTGCATTCGTCCATAGATTCGTATTGATTCGTTTTCTCTCACTCTTCCTCCTCATATCTTCCGCCAGTATCAACTAATAATGCTATCTGGGAAAGTTTAGAGCGAAGAAGTGGTTTACGACGAGTGTCCGTTAATTCTGGCAATAATTTCTTCTTGATTTTTAATTCTTTTTCTGGGGCGCGAGAGGATTCCTTATTCCAGACCCTTAATTTCGGCTTTTTAAGGGTAGTAAAAACATTAAAAAGAAAAGAGTAAATAGGCTGATGATTAACTTTGGCAAAAGCCAGACCTCCTCCGACTATAAGTAAAGCAATCGCTTCAAAGACGAAAAGAGTAAAATCAGCCAACTTGTAACAAATAAAGCCCAAGCCAAAAGTAACAATTAAAATAATTAATTGGCGAGGCGTAATCGGACCTAAAATCTTGGGCTCAACATCAATAAATTGAGGAACTACAAATTGCATAAGAAATCATTAGAACATTAGAACATTTTAGAAGCGGAGCTTTTGGTTAAGTTCTATAACTGCGTTAAATTCCTCTTGAGTAAGGGTCTTTCTATCTTCTTTTTGGCGTTCATTAATTATTGTCTCTATTGATCTACCTTTATTAATTGACTCTTCTCCTATCTCCAAATAAAGCTTGTTGATTTCTGATTCTTTCCATGCTTTTATCCCTTCGGCTTTTTTTAGCAAAGAATCCTCAGCTAACAAATTCATCTTGCCTAAAATTTTAGCTACAGCCTCTTGAGAGGTGCCCCATCTCCTCCAATCAATCAAGCTAATGCTTCGCAATTCATCGCTTGGACCATAAATTTTAGGCTGGTCACTAACGCCCTCCACCATTGTCTTGGCTGTTTTAACCGAACTTCTGCTCAAGATAGGGTTATTTTTGGACAACCCTAAGTTAATTTTTTCCGGATTTTTGATTATTGGTAAAACTTTCTTTTGTTTTTTTTCTTTATCAACATTTTCATCTAACGCTTGTTTTTTCAATGATTGAATTGAAGACATAATAATCGGCGAAACAGGAACCTCCTTGGGTCGAAATTTCTTAACCGCTTCCTCTATATCTTTTGTTATTTTTTCCTTCTTTATGTTATCTTCCTTTTTATTTGTAAAAACTTTCTTATTTTGTTTAATATTTTTCGTTTCTTCAACGATAGTCTTAGGATTTATTAATTGTTGCACTTTTGTTTCTACTTCCAGCAATTCCTTAGACGGAGCTTTTATTAAGGCCTTAACTTTCTCGGTTCCAATAAATTTTTCCTTTTTCTTTATAAGAGTTTCTGGTTGTCCAATTTTTTCTCTCAAAATATTCATAATCTTATCTACTGTTTCCTGTTCCAGGCCCAAGCCACCAATTTTCTGAGACCTCTTTAAAACAATAGCTGTTTCTGTAGAACTGCGCACACCACAAACAGCAGAAAATATTATATTCTTAAAACGTTTTTTTAAAACCTCGTCTGAAGAGAATAAACTCAAGGATTCTAAAATATCCGATGTTGCTTGGCTAGGATTAATTGAATACGAAGGAAGCAAAGCCGAATCTTTCTTCGGCAAAACCTTAACCTCTTTGTTTAAACCCTTTCGTATAATCGTTGATTTGCTAATATTTTCTACTTTATCTCTCTTATGAAGTTCTATCCCAGTATCGCCAACCCAATATTCCTCTTCTTCTAAACCCTCTACTGTTAAAGCAGATATCTTTAATTCTTCATAAAGCTTAAACAATCTTTTGATTTTTTTGCTTTCTTTCTGGCTTAACCCCATAACATTCTTGTCCTTTGCCAAAAACGATGCCATATCAACATTTTTTACTTCGTTAGTGCCTAATTGTTGATTATAATATTTTAACCAATTAGCTACATTAGGGATAATTTTTTTGCCATTATTGACTATATATTCATGGCTTATTTCTTCTTGATTATTTAACAACTCGTCCCTTATTTTTGATTTATATTCGTCTCTAACAGAAAGAATCAGCACTTCCAAGAGGAATAAACTTAAATTTTTTTCCAAAGGATAAGTTTCGTCAGAAAGAACAAAATCAAGCCCCTCTCCAAAGAGAGCTATTGTTTCTGTGGTGGAAAGATAAATCCATGAAAACCATTTAGATTTATTTAATAAGTCGAGACAATCCTCATAAGTTTCTATATTTTCTTTTTTTAATTGAGGCTTTTCTTTTAAAAAATTTTCCAATTCAATTTTGACTCTTCGCCATTTTTTATACAGGTCTGGATGATAATAAAAACCCTCTGCAATTTCTTTTTGCAAATTTTTTCTTATTATTTCTTTAGAAAAATCTATTTTGGTTTGTTCTGCCATAATATTATCTTATATCCAATATTCGCTTTGGGCTTTCTCTAACTGTTTTATAATCTTTCTGGCAAGTCCAATTTCCTCAGGGTCAACAAGTCCTTGTTTCATTTGCTTTATGCGTTTTAAAACAGTTTCATGACTCAAATTTTTCATATGTTCAGGCTCTAATCGTCCTATATCCATTTGTTTAGAGATTGCGCCTAAACCAAGTCTAATTTTTTGCATAGTCTCATCGCTAACAATTGGCACTCGCTTGCCAGTAACTGGGTCTTCTTTCTTGCCAAATATTGCCATCCAGGAACCGGCACGCCACATTTTTTCTGGGTCAAGTTTAGAATATTCTGATAAGGTTATATCAACATGTTGTTTCTCTGTAGTTTGTTCCCACATACCTGTTTTCTTATTCCTGACAACTGGAGCCATAAATTCAAATGCATGCTGGCTCTTATTCTGAAGCCCCAAATCATTGGCAAAACTATACGCCTCTTGCTCAGAGAGTCTATCGCCAGCAAAAAAATCTCTCTTAGTCAATCTCTCTTTAATAAACTGCGCCTCACCTTTATAATTTTGTTCAATACCATAGTCACTCAAAATCTCATTTATATCGCCATTAGTGTTCAATTTCATTAAGACCGCTCTGGCTAAATCTATATTCCTGTCTTCCTCTGCTTTCCCATAAAGAGCGACTAACTCGTCTGAATCTTCTATCCCTTTTAATTTTTCATACTCACTCATTGTTCCTCTATAATTAGCTAATCTTTGTTCATGGGTCATAATTTGAGGATGAATTATTTCCGCCTTACTTCGCAAATCACGAACCTCCTTTTTAAGGTCTTTTGCTCTCTTTGTTTTCTCTCCCATTTCTTTTTCACTAACCTTGTCATCACGATTCAAGTCAGAATACATACTTTCTGCTCTCTCTAAAAGTTGATTAGCTTGAGGTTCATCTATTTTTCCTTCATCTTTTAATTGATTTATTTTTTTTCGTATTTGCCAAACCCGACTACCTATCTCTTCTCTCTTCTTTGGGTCCTTTAAATCATCAAAGGGAATGTCGATGTCTTTGAGTAATCCTTCAATCTGGTCTTTAAATTCTTTTTTAATATCATCATCAATCTGTAATTCTGTTATTTCTGCGGTTAGTCCTTCTATATTATTTTTTATATTATCATGTGTATCTTCGGTAAATTCAAATGTCTTCTTTTTTTCACTAAGCTCTTTCTGTTTTTCTATCAAAGATTTTTTATTCTCAACAAAAAAATTCGAACTTTCACTTTCATATAAATCTTGATTCTTTAGCCCTAAGCTTTCAGCGTTAATGCTAGATTCTCCTTCTGCCAATGCCTTTTCTTTAGATTGTTCAAGAGCGTCAATTAAATTTGTTAGCTCCTTTGCTTCAGCCTTATCTTCTCTATTTTTTGAGATTTTTAATTCATCTCTTTTGGAAGATAGATTTACTAATAATTTTTCAACCGTAGATAACGTCATTTCTCCGTTGTTGTCATAGAATTTCTCTTTGTTTGGATCATTCTCAGCTATCTCTTTATTCAGAGAATCAATGGATTTTTTTAATTTTTCCATTTCTTTTGCTAAAGTTTTTGTTTTTAATGCTTCTTCTATTTCTTCTTTCTCTTCTTCTTTTTCATTCGCCTCTTCTCTATTTTTTGTTGCAAGTCCCCGCATACCTTGAAACCAATGGCCAATTGCCTTAGGTCCACCCTTAAGCGATAACACTTCAGCCCACTCTTTTGCTCCTTTTGGCAAAAAAGCAAGAGCTCCTTTTTTCTTACCCTTAACAAACATCCTGCCCCTTCTTTGTTCTTGTTTTTGAGTCCACATTCTTCTAATTGTTTTCCATCTACTTTTAGTCAAAGGAATACCCGTTGCTGCTTCTGTTTCTCTAACCGCTTCTTTCAATCCAAATCCCGCCACCTTTTTGACTGCCCTAAATGGTTTGCCAACAACACCGCTAGCAAAGCCCTGTATCTTGCTCACTGCTTTGCCAGCTATTTTCCCTCCAGCTACTCCCAACTGCTGAGCAATTAACAAAGAACC
>Ga0307991_1003387_pt1 | contig 10324 bp, 3 predicted proteins | sample EllFjometagen131_FD_203146 | JGI IMG/M metagenome (GOLD analysis project Ga0307991, IMG submission 203146) | Marine microbial communities from Ellis Fjord, Antarctic Ocean - #131 | ecosystem: Environmental > Aquatic > Marine > Unclassified | place: Southern Ocean | collected 2014-10-08 | reverse complement strand
ACTTATAACTCCAATGGAAATGCTGTACTACTTATCCCGGGTCATCATTATATATGGCAAGTTCTGGGTCATGGCTATAATGAAGAAAATCAGATTGCAGGGTCAGATAGTGAATGGAATGAATTTATTTATATCGGTGATGAAGAGGCGGTAATTTCTGAGGTTGATGCTTATGCAGTTACAGATCATCCAGATAGGGATAAATCTTTCATAGAAGCAGCTAAATTAGAATCGGTGAGCAGACCTGGTTCTACCTATTATTTTAATGAACCTCAAGTGACAAAAGAGGGAGACATAGAATATGGAATGCATATTAAATGGTCAGCTTATCTGGCAGCAAGCGGCTGTGGTTATAAAGTATATAAGAGTATTGATGGCTCAACTCCCACGGTAGTCTTTTCTCAGGAAGCACCTTCAGGTTATGACTTGTATAGATGGTGGGATGATGAGGTAGCTCCAGGTAGTACTTATTCTTACTATGTAACTGCTTATGGTGGTTTCGGGGAGACCCTTCCCAGTGAAACCGTAACCAGAGAGACCTGGTTACCTCCCTGTTCTGCTATCGGACCTGTACACAATTCTATAATAACTGATCCTAATCCGGTCTTTACCTGGAATTCAACCGGAGTAACTACTCCTTATGAAGATATAGATTTTGGAGAGACAATTCTCAGGGTATGGGATGAAACAAGCGGGGGAGATGAACCAATCTGGGAACTTGAACTGGATGGCTTAACTGTTTCAACGGTTACTTATAATCAGGATGGGGAAGCCCCTCCTTTGATCCCCGGACATCTTTATTCCTGGAATACCGGTGCTCATGGTTATAGTGAAGGTGAAGATTTAATAGCTATCTCCTGGACCGAAAATTGGCAATTTAATTATGGGAATTTAGTCTGTGGTCTTCATGCTACTGCAAAGACTCATGAATATGAAGGAAATATTGAATACCAAATTAAGTTAAATTGGAATAGTTATCCTGAAGCATCTGATTATCATGTTTATAGAAGAATTAACCAGGAAGCATTTAGTGAAATTCAAGGTGAAATCTATGAAGATGATGATGAGATGGAGTTTCGTGATGAGAACGTAGACGGAGTTAGTACATATTCTTATTATGTAACAGCTGATACTACAGCCGGAGAAACAAGTCCAAGTTTAATAATGACTATTGATACTTTCTTACCTCCCTGTTATTGTACTACTCCATTGCATGAATCTGTAGTTACTAATCCTACTCCTACTCTTGAATGGATAAATATGGATATAGGTAATTTTCCCTATGGTTCTTTATATTTTGCAGATAATAATATTCGGGTAGAAGATGAGTCCACTGGCGAAGAAGTATGGGAGTTTAAAATTGCAGATTTTAATGTTTCTTCAGTTGTTTATAATCAGGATGGAGAAGCAGTTTCTTTAATTCCCGGTCATACTTATGAATTTAGTATATGTGCTGATTGTGAAGATGAAAGTGGAGATGAAATTGCTAATTCTGTAAGTTGGTTAAGATTTTATTACGGCTATCAAACCTGGGAAGTAACCTATAGGACTGAGACCTTCGCCCCAGGTGATAATGCTGTACGCATCTTATGGAAAGACCATAGTTCCGCTACAGATTATGAGGTTTATAAAAGCACTGATGGAATAAGTTTTGAACCATTATACGGAGATTATGAAACAGGTGGAGAATGGTATGAATTTTGGGATTATGAAACCATTGATGGGAATACTTACTACTATTATGTTAAAGCCCTTGATGGAATGACTGAATTAGAGACTAGTTCCACTATGACCGTTAATACCTGGTTACCGGGAATTATTGTAGTAGAACCTATTGAAGATGAAGTGGTAACCGACTCTACTCCTATTTTTACTTGGAGTTATGAAACCAATATTAGTTTCCCTGAAGGTCCCTTTGATTTTTGTCAGGCAGGCATGAACCTGTATGATATTGATTCTGATGAGACCATCTGGGAAATTGAACTGAATAATCTTGATGTATTCTCCTATACATATGATGGTCCTTCCTTGGTTGAAGGACATAGATATATTTGGTGTCGTTTTATAGAAGGGGAAGGTGATGATGGAATATCTGCGGCTACAGTCGGTAGAGGCTCTTTCTTTTATGTTGGGGGAGCCTCTGTAGTTATAAATGAAGTTAATGCATTTACTGAAGTTGGGAATAATTCGGCACAAAGTAGCGGGGCAATAGAGTATTTAATCGAAGCTAATATAATTCCATTTTTCTATCAATTAAATGAGGATGAAATAAGTAGAAGTAAAGGCGTCTCCCGAGGTATAGAAGTTCGATGGACAGCTTATCTTCAGGAGAGTAACTGTGGTTATAAAGTATACAAAAGTACCGATGGGGGTATATTTACAGAAGTATTTTCCCAAGAAGCGCCTTCCGGTTATGATTGGTATGGATGGTGGGATGAAGATGTTCAAGAAGGAATGACATATTCTTACTTTGTCACTGCCTATGGAGATGGCTGGGAGACAGAATCAAGTGAAACAGTAACTCGAGACACGTGGTTTCCGATCAGTTACCTTGAATCACCCATCAATGAAGCAACGATAAATGATTCTGAACCAACATTTACCTGGTCGCCAGTTGGGATAGCTGATTATCCTTATGAGGGAACTATATATTCCGGACATACCATTTTACGAGTATATGAAGATCCAGTTTTTAATGAAGATATTTGGTCAACTTATTCTACAGATTTGACTACTTCTACTTTTATTTACAATCAAGATGGGCAAGCACCCTCTTTAATTTCTGGTGAATATTATGAGTGGAATGTTATTGGTCATGGCGTTGACCAGGAAGGTAAGTTGGCAGCAGTTTCAGTAGCAGGGAATTGGGGATTTACTTATATTGAAAACTAATATGTGATTTTTATGAAGATAAATTCTCTGTTTGATGTAATAAAAAATAATATAAGGGATAAAGCATTAAAACCTTTATCCCTTATATTCCCTTATTTTGAAAAATAATATTCTACAATAAAATATTACAAATAACCAAATTTAGCTAAAATACTTTTAAAAGGATGATTAAAAATGAGAGTTTGTAAGTACGTAAAAAAAGATTTCTTTGCAGTTATTTTTTTTGTTTTTGTTCTTTTCGCCCTTATAAATTTATCTGGTTGTAATATCATTTCAGAACAACCCGATGAGGTAGAAAATTATCCTCCCAATATCGTTTCTGAACCATTACAAGTAGGCTATATTGGAGAAGAATATATTTATAATGTAAACGCCTATGATGTTGAAGGGGATATTTTGATTTATTCACTAAATATAAAACCTCAAGGTATGGAAATTAATTCATCGAGCGGTTCAATTAGTTGGACTCCCCTATTAAATCAGTTAGGGGAAAATAATGTTGAAGTAAAAGTATCTGATAACAATCTGTTTGAGACCCAATCATTTGAAATTATTGTTTATAAAGATGGTGAAGAAGAGGAAGTAACTCAACTATCTTTCAATCCTCTATTACAGGATGCACCTATTAATTCAAAGGTTGAAATTGAGATAAGGGTAGAGAATGTTTTTCACCTTAAAGGAGCCAGTATAGGCCTTAACTTTAATGCTGATAAACTCCAGTATGATTCATCAATCGATAATAATTTTATTCCCAATGCCACTTTGATGGAGCAGACAATAGATAATATTAGCGGAATGGTAACTTTGGATATTGCTGGTCTGGGAATAGATTCCTATATTAGTGGGAGCGGGACTCTTTTAACAATTACTTTTAACACGATTGTTTCAGGTAACACGACCATAACCTTTAATACAAGCGAACTAAGAGATGATGAAAATAATTCAATTGAATATAACATCGCAGATGATTGCCAAATCAATATTAATTAATATGGTCTTTTTTAAAATTTTATAAGAAAAAGATTCAGGAAAAAAGTTTTACAATATTTAAAATGATATATATTAAAATATTTCGGAGGAAAGAAATGAAAAAAATAAATTTTTACAAATGGTTATATTTTATCTTTTTATTAGCCTTTATCCTTTTATTTTCCGCTACCTCTTTCGCTCTTATCCCAGGCGACTTTGGTAGTGCGGGAGGAGGACCTCCTGATGGATGTGTCAACTTTGAAGACCTGATGATTTTTGCCATGGCCTATGGTTCGACTCCTACCAGTGGTAATTGGAATTTGCTTTGTGATATCTATCCTGATGATGTCATTGATTTTGAAGATTTAATGATCTTTGCCATGCATTACGGGGAATGTGAAGAAGCTACCTGGACCATCATGTTGTATGTGGACGGGGATAACAATTTGGAATTTTGGGCATGGGATATTTTGGGTATGGTGGAATCTGTTGGCTCATCAGGAGAAGTTAATATTATTGCACAGATAGATCCTTATGATGATTGTACCGGAACTTATCGTTATCATGTAACCGATACAGAGGAAGGCACAGTATATCCGCTCTATCCTGATGATATTGTCCAAAGCATGTCGGAACAGAATATGTCTGATCCGGCAGTTTTAACTGATTTTGTGAATTGGTCCGCTACGCATTACCCCGCAGAACACTACTTGTTGGTTTTAAGCGATCATGGTGCTGGTTGGAGGGAAAAAGATGAAATTTTCAAAGGGATTATCTGGGATGACACAACCGGTGGTTGGGAGCATATCGATATTCCGGAATTAGCCCAAAGTTTAGAAAATACCAATGTTGACATTGACATTCTTGCTTTGGATGCTTGTAATATGCAGATGATCGAAGTTGCTCATGAATTGGGTAAGGAAATGACTTCTCCTCCTAATTATTTAGTTGCTTCTGAGAATACCGGATGGACCGGTGGTTTGCCCTATGATGAACTTGTCGGAGATTTGGTAAATAATCCAAATATGACGCAATTGGCTATTTGCGAGATGATTGTTAACGGATATATTAATAATTTATCTTCACAGGTTCTGCCGGCTACGATATCTGCCTTGCAATTTAATAATGAATTTTTAAACAATAGTCTTGGAATTATTAATAATTTTTCCACTGCCCTAATGGACTCAACCTATCAAGAAGAAATTTCGAATGCAAAATCAACTGCTCAAGCTTATGTTTTATGGGATCGCCCTCAATATAAAGATTTATATGATTTTGCCCAGATTATCAAGAACAACGTCTCGGATTGCCAGAGTGAAGCCCAGGCAGTCATGGATTTAATCAGTAATATTATTGTAGCAGAAGGGCATACCGGTCCGGGCATGGATAACTCGTATGGATTATCTATATACCTTATTGATTCTCCTGGTGAATATGATAGCTCTTACGATTTGCTTCAATTTTCCGTGGATACCCAATGGGATGAGTTTTTGCTAAGTGGAGAAGGGATGGTAACGGGTGTTCAAGCTATCCCAACCACCAGTCAAGTATCGACTGGTTTAGCACCAGAAGAAGCACTATCTTTACCTGAAGAAGAAAATAATCCCTTGACAGACTATCAGATTGCAAATATTAGTGAGGTAGAAAAAGGTGAAACTGCACATCAAATACTCGTTCGTTGGGATGCCTATTACGGAGTGGATGGTTATAGAGCATATCGTAAGGTGAATAACGGAGATTACACTATGATATTTGAGTGGGCAGATCCTCCGACCGGCAATTCTGGTTATGCATTCTATGACCCAGATATTTCAGAAGGCAATACCTATTCCTATTATGTTACTGCCTATGGAACAGATTGGGAGACTGACCCCAGCGAGATAGCTACAATAGAAATAAATGCCTTTACCTTTTTACCTACATGTTCTTTAATTAGTCCTACTGATAATTCAATCATCACTGATACTAATCCGGTATTTTCCTGGAATCCGGTCGGTCTTGATGCCTTAGATTTACCTTATGGAGAAGTGTATTCGGGTAATACCTATCTGAGGATCTATGATGCAAGCTCGTATGATTCAGCATGGTCTATCTGGTTTAATGATATGATTGTCTCTTCGGTAACCTATGACCAGGATGAAAATGCAAATCCATTAATTCCGGGACATACCTATAGGTGGTATATTAGAACTTATGGTTATGATAATAGTGGAAATTATATAGCTTCATCTTATAGTGAAACCTGGGAGTTTAATTACGGTAATGTTGTACCCCAGGTTGATGCCCAGGCCATCACCCGCCAGGGTACCAGCATGGAGATGTTCCAGGAGAAAATAGACCAACTGGTTGCTGAAGGCCAGATCCAAGACAGTTATCAGCTTAATGAACTGTCTCCTCTAACTAAAGGTGTCACCGAATATTCCATTGATGTCGACTGGCACTCCTATCCAGATGCTACCGGTTACAAAGTCTACCGTAGCGTCAACGGCGGTTCGTATAGTTTGGTCTTTCAGGATGAACCTACCACCAGTTGGGATTGGTATGGCTTCTATGATTACGATGTATCAGAAGGCAATACCTACACTTACTATGTCACTGCCTATGGTAGTGAATGGGAAACTGACCCCAGCCCGGAAGTGACGATCGATACCTGGTTGCCTCCCTGTTCCCTGGTCAGCCCGGCAGATGAATTGTTTATCACTGATCCAACTCCGACCTTTACCTGGAACCCGGTAGGTTTGACTTCTGGTGAATTTCCCTATGGGTCAATCTATTCCGGAAGAAGCAATCTTGATATCATAGAAGAGGAAAATTGGGATTATGTTTGGGAACCCTATTTTAATGATTTGACCACTTCTTTAGCGACCTATGATCAAGATGGCCAGGCTATTACCCCTTTGGAAACTGGCAAAGGCTATGAATGGCAAATAGATTCATTCGGTTATAATGAAAACGGCAAATTGATTGCCTATTCCTGGAGTGAGTACTGGGATTTCTATTACGGCAATGTTGTTGCCCAAGTCGAAGCTTATGCTATCACTCGCCAGGGTACTAGTACCAATATGAAAATGTTCCAGGAGAAGATAGACCAGTTAGTGGACGAAGGCCAGATTAAGGACAGTTATAAACTCAACGAGTTACCCTCCCTTACCAGGGGAATAGCGGAATATGAAATTTCCGTAGACTGGCATTCTTATCCCGATGCCACCGGCTACAAGGTCTACCGCAGTGTGGATGGCGGCTTGTCGTATAGCGAAGTCTTCCAGGATGAGCCCACCACCAGTTGGGATTGGTATGGTTTCTATGATGGGGATGTTTCTGAAGGCAATTCTTACACTTATTATGTCACTGCCTATGGCAGTGGATGGGAAACTGACCCTAGTTCTACGATAACCATTGATACCTGGCTGCCGTCCTGTTCCATCATCGGCCCAACCGATGAATCCATCATCACTGATTCAACTCCGACCTTTTCATGGAATCCGGTAGGCTTGGCTTCCGGTGACTTTCCTTATGGATCAATCTATTCCGGATGGAGCATGTTTCATGTCATTGAAGATATAACTTATGATTGGGTTTGGAATATCTATTTTAATGATTTGACTACTTCTTCAGCTACCTATAATCAAAATAATCAGGCAGCAGCATTACAAAATGGACATGCATATCATTGGGAATCCGCGGGAAATGGTTATGACGAAAATGGTAAATTTATTGCCCAATCTTGGACTGAATATTGGGATTTTACTTATTCAGGCAATTAATCTTTTCATTAAATTTAACTAGAAGCAATTTCCTAAAAAATACTAAAAAAATAATTTGAATGCAAATACAGTTAAGTAGTGTTTGTGAATTAATTAAAAAAGGTATGAGGATAATGAAAAAGAAATATCTATTATTTTCTTTAATCTTGTTCATTATTCTGATTTTTCCAACTAATTGTTTTGCTCTTGTTTACGGAGACTTTGGTAGTGCAGGAGGAGATCTCCCGGATGGTTGTGTTAACTTTGAAGACCTAATGATCTTTGCTATGGCTTATGGTGCGACTCCTGCTGATGCCAACTGGAATCTGTTATGTGATATCTATCCCGATGTTAAGATTGATTTTGAAGACCTGATGGTCTTTGCGATGAATTATGGAAGAAAAATTAAAATAGGATTGGTTTTCGATATTGGAGGAAGAGGGGATGAATCATTTAATGACTCAGCTTATCGGGGTATTGAATGGGCAAAAATAGATTTTAATATTGAGCATACCGAATTAGAACCAGAAGACGATGAAGATAGAGAGACATATTTAAGAAATTTAGCTGAAATTGGTTGTGATCTGGTAATAGGGGTTGGATTTTTATTTACAGATGTTATTACTATAGTAGCAGATGAGTTTCCTGATACAAGTTTTGCTATTATCGATGGATATATTCCTGATAAATCTAATGTTGTCTCTTTGTCATTTAAAGAACATGAAGGTTCTTTCCTGGTAGGGATGATAGCTGGGATGAGAGCAATAGAAGATAGCAAAAATGTTGTTGGTTTTATAGGCGGAATGGATATACCTCTTATCCATAAATTCGAAGCTGGCTATAGGGCAGGGGTTCATTATGTATTCCCAGAATGCACGATACTTTCTGACTATGCCGGTGATACTCCTGAAGCCTTTGCTGACCCAGCCAAAGGTAAAGAATTAGCTTTAGCTCAATACGATAATGGAGCATGGGTTATTTATCATGCCTCAGGTCTTACTGGTTCTGGTGTATTTGAAGCAGGTAAAGAGAGAAAAAGATTTGTCATTGGAGTTGACTCTAATCAGAATTATATGGGTTATATTGAAGAAACTGAAGAAAGCTTTGGTCTAACTAGTATGTTGAAACAAGTAGATGTAACTGTATATCTTACTATAAAATCGGTTGTTGAAGGAACATTTACAGGTGGTATCGAAATATTTGGTCTGGATAGAAGTGTTAATATTGGAGGTAAATTATATTATGGGGTATATTATGCACTTGATGAATATAATGAAAATTCAGTGACACCTGAAATGATAGCTCAGGTTGAGGAAGCAAGAGACAAAATTATAAGTGGAGAAATTATTGTACCTGAAGTTTTATAAATTATTTATTTAAAAGTTGGATGTTAAATAAAAAAATTTTAATATAAGGGGTTAAAAATATGAAACATAAAAATCTATTATCGATTATAATTCTATTTGTCTTTTTATTCTTACTCTCAATTCCTTCCTTAGCTCTTATCCCCGGTGACTTTGGTAGTGAAGGAGGAGGTCCTCCTGATAATTGCGTTAACTTTGAAGACCTGATGATCTTTGCCATGGCCTATGGTTCGACTCCTGCTGATGCCAATTGGAATCTGTTATGTGATATTGCCGGTCTGGGTTCTACTATTCCAGATGGAGTCATTGATTTTGAAGACTTGATGATCTTTGCCATGCATTATGGGGAAAGGCAGGTTATTGGTGTTGTTGCCGAAGCGTGGACTTATCATGAATCGGAAGGCATAAATCATTTGATTAATGTGTTTTGGGATGCTTATTCCGGGGCTGATGGCTATAAAGTGTATAGAATTGTTAATGGAATAGTTGAAGAAGAACCAATCTATTCAGGCCCAGGGGAGGCACTTTCCGATAATAAGGTTCAATTACCGGGGCACGATACAGATATCATAGCAGATAGTACCTATTCTTATTTTATTATAGCTTGTGGTAATTTTGGAGAAACTGCACCTAGCAATGAGACTGTAACTATAGATACTTTTTTACCCCCTTGCTCACTTGTAGACCCCATAGATGGTACGGAAATAAATGAACCTAATTTTAATTTTACCTGGTCTCCAGTGGGACCAGGACCCTATGAAGGGTCTATAGATTCCGGGAAGACTGAACTTTGGGTATATGATATGACTATTGGTGAAGAGGTTTGGTTTATTCAATTTGATGATATGGCCACTTCTACTATTACTTATAATCAGGATGGACAGGCAACTCCTTTGGTAAATGACCATAGATATCAGTGGAATTTTTGGTGTTATGGTTTTGATGCATATGGAAAGGAGATTGCCATATCGGCAAGTGAGACATGGGAATTTACTTATACCGGAGAATCAATGGGAGCAATCAGAGGGATAGTAACTTTAGTTATAGAAAATCCACCAGACGAGGCACGAGTATTTCCAGGAGCAGCAAGAATTGATATTCTTGGCACAGAGCAGTTTACAATTTCTTCCTTTTCTGATGGAACCTATGCTTTGATTAATATTCCAGTTGGCCTACATACTATCACAGCATTTAAGCATGGGTTTATCTCTGCTCAACAGACTGTTAATGTAGTTGAAGGGCAGGCAATTACCGAAATTAATTTTGATCTAGTAAGTGAAGTGACAGCGGATCAGTTGGGTGGTATCTATTATTTAGGGTTTAATTTAGATAATCCACCTTTTGACAATCTAAAGG
>Ga0307991_1003386_pt1 | contig 10329 bp, 6 predicted proteins | sample EllFjometagen131_FD_203146 | JGI IMG/M metagenome (GOLD analysis project Ga0307991, IMG submission 203146) | Marine microbial communities from Ellis Fjord, Antarctic Ocean - #131 | ecosystem: Environmental > Aquatic > Marine > Unclassified | place: Southern Ocean | collected 2014-10-08 | reverse complement strand
ACGATTGTCGGATGGCTAGAAATTACTTAAAAGGTACAATTGGTGATGATATTAATGTAAATTTAGCGGCTGCCGGGTTTAATTTCCGGGGATTGCTCAATAAAATCAAAGAAGAAATTCTTTGGTCGCTTATTTTAATCAATGGAATACGCAATTACCGAAAAGTTCAATATGTATATTATTAGTTCGTAAGGATTAACTAAATAGATTATAAAAGCACTTGAATTTAAAGGGCTTCCTGAAAAAATAATTATTAATATCATCCGCAACGCTGGAATGATAATCTCTTTCATTGGCTATATGAGTTATCCACACAAAAATTGAAAAATCAAATAAAAAATCATCATAAAAAAAACTTATTGAAAAATGCTAATTAAACATAGTAGAATACCTTTACAGCACCTTCTTACTATTGGAATTCTTCCGTCTTTTCTAAAGAAAAGTGTATACCGCCTCAAGGGATATAAAATCGGGAAAAATGTTTCACTAGGTATTGGATCAGTAATTCAAGGAAAGCAAGTTGAGATAGGCAATAATACAAAAATTGGGCTTTTTACAATAATACGAGGTCGGTCTATAAAAATCGGAAGATTTGTAACAATTGGTTCAACTTCTATTATCGATACAGAAAGAATAGAAATTGATGATGATGCCAGGATTAATGAACAAGTATTTGTAGGTGGAATTTCAACTCCAAGATCTCTATTCAAGTTGGGTAAAAGGACTATTATCATGCAAATGTCTTTCATAAACCCAACGGAACCTGTAGTAATTGGTGATGATACGGGTATTGGAGGTCATTGTCTCCTCTTTACCCATGGTTCCTGGTTGTCACAGCTTGATGGTTTCCCGGTAACATTTGCCCCAATAACTCTTGGAAAAAACGTTTGGCTTCCCTGGAGAGTATTTATTATGCCAGGAACTGAAATAGGTGATAATGTTGTCATTGGAGCTAACTCGCTCGTCAGGAATAAAATACAATCAAACTGTTTAATAGCTGGGAGTCCTGCACAAATTATCAGAGACTCGTATCCGCCAGAAATTAGCAAATTAAAAAAAGATACAATTTTTGAAAATATTTTTATAGATTTTCACGAATATCTGGTTTATCATGGTTTCGTGCTAAATAAAGAACAAATTGAAAATGGGTATACATTAAACGTAAAAAGGAATAATAGAAATCATGTAATATTTTACCATAATTCACCTTCTAACCAAACTCCAAATTCATCAGATAATTTATTGATTATTAATCATAATGAAATTGCAGGTAATTCTAATTTTAATATGATACTTAATTTACAAGCTAAGACAAGGAAAGGCAGCTCTGATATTGGAGAAGAATTTACAAAATTTTTATCCAGGTATGGAATTCGTTTTTCTAGACTGGATTAACGAATAATAATCTTTGAAAAATAATGAAGTTCCTTTTTTACCTCGCCCATCCTGCCCATTATCACCTTTTCAAAAACATCATTTACAATCTAAAACAAAACGGGCATAAAACAATTATATTAATTCAAAAAAAGGATATACTTGAAAATCTTGTTTCAAAAGCAGGATACCAATACAAAAATATCCTTGAAAAAGGAAGGAAAGGGAATATGTTATCAATGGCTTCTTCCTTCCTTAAAAAGGATATTGGAATTGTTCAATCTTGTATAAAATTCAGACCTAATCTTTTAATTAGCAGCGCACCTGAAATCACTCATGCAGGTAAATTGCTTAATATCCCTTCAATATTGATATTTGAAGATGATCTAAATCAGGTTAAAATATATGAAAAAATAGGTGTACCTTATGCCACTCATTTACTTGTTCCGAATTCATGCAATGTTGGAAAATGGAATTATAAAACTTCTTCCTATTCAGGTTGTCACGAATTGACTTACCTTGCTCCAAAATATTTTAATGCTGATAAAGAACTAGTAGCTTCCATAATAGACGTAACTAAACCCTATTTCTTAATCAGGTTTTCAAAACTGGACGCCTATCATGATACCGGGAAAACCGGAATAACAGGTAAGCTTGCATGGAGTATAATAAACCTTCTTAAAGACCATGGAAATATCTTTATCACTTCAGAAAAGGATTTAGATCCTGAATTCAGTAAATACCAGTTAAAATTTGATCCTTCTTGTATGCACCATGTATTAAATTTTTCAAGTATATATATTGGTGACAGCCAAACAATGACGGCTGAAGCTGCAGTCTTGGGTATTCCATCCGTAAGATTTAACGATTTTGTTGGTAAATTGGGTTACCTCGAAGAATTGGAACATAAATACCAATTGACCCATGGTTTTAAAACTTCCCAACCTAATAAACTTCTTCAAAAATTGACTCAACTTTTAAAAACAGACAATCTTCAATCTATTTACCAAGCCCGAAAACTGAAAATGCTATCAGTAACTATTGATGTGACTGCATTTATAATTTGGTTTTTGGAGAATTATCCGGAAAGTGTAAAGATCATGAAAGAAGATCCGGATTATCAATATCGTTTTAAGTAAAAATATTTGCATCCATTTCCCTTCTCGCCACCGTTCACCTTTTCATTTAATCACTTAGTCGTCTTTTCACTTAATCGCTCAGTCATTTTAAAATTATGGATTTTACCCTAAAAGCTTACATCCATCTTCTCCAAACCCTAAAATCTCGCAATTACACCTTCCTCCCTTTTTCAAACTATATCCAACTAAATAAACAAACCCCCTTGTCCTCCGTAGCCTTGGCGAAGGAGAATCGCCCCTTTATCATCCTCCGCCACGACATCGACAAACAACCCAAAAACGCCCTTAGGTTTGCACAAATCGAACATGAACATGGCATCAAAGGCACTTATTATTTTCGTGCTGTTCCTTTGAGTTGGAATGAAAGAATAATAAAAAAAATACATGATTTAGGCCATGAAATAGGCTATCATTACGAAAATCTAACAACATGCAATGGTGATATTAATAAAGCCATTGAGGATTTTAAGTATAATCTTGAAAAACTCCGCAATTTAACTCCTGTTTCTACTATCTGTATGCATGGAAGCCCACTTTCCAAATGGGATAGTAAAGATTTATGGAAAAAATACAATTACAAGGATTTTGATATAATCGGCGAACCCTATTTTGATGTTGATTATTCAAAAGTGCTTTATCTCACAGATACCGGTAGACGTTGGAATGGGGGGAATGTCTCTGTTAGAGACAAGGCAGAAGACAGAAGGTGGAAGACAGAAGGAATTGATTCGTTTGAGGAGTGGGTGGTTAAACCGAAACAGGGGAGTTTGATGAATATGACGGAGAAAGGCGTTAAGTTTCAAAGCAGGTATAATTTCAGGTCAACAAATGATATAATCAGAGCTGCGGAGAAGGGAGAGCTGCCGGATAAGATAATGATGGCTTTCCACCCGCAAAGGTGGACGGATAAACCGTTGCCGTGGGTGAAGGAACTTGTTTGGCAGAATGTGAAGAATGTTGGGAAGTGGGGGTTGGTGAAATTGAAAGGTTAGTAGAAGTGAAAAGGGAAAAATGTTATACAAAAGAAATACTCCTGACTGTCGCACAAGGGATCTACATAATTGAAATATCTTCGGAAACTGAGAGGTTTGTGGGGAGGGTTGGTGTTATAAGATAGGCAGAAGGCATAAAAGACCTGTTTTTACTAAACAAAATGTTGGTCGAGGGAGATTGCTTCTCCGCCAGGCGGATCGCAATGATAATTCTTTTATGAAAGCTCACGTGTACATAATATCAAACCAAAATAATACTGTTCTTTATAATGGCGTAACAAGTGCATTGAAAGGAAGGATTAAAAAGCATAAAACAAAGAAGTATCCTCGTTCCTTTGCGGCCAGGTACAATATTGATAAGCTTGTTTACTTTGAAGAGTATGATAGTATGAATGCTGATATTTATCGAGAGAAACAGATAAAGGCTGGTTCAAGGAAAAAGAAAGAAGACCTTATCAATAGCCGGAATCCGGAATGGAAAGACTTATACGAAACATTGGAATAGGTAGCTTTGGTATTGTCCACTTTCAAAGAGAATATAGGTCATTGCGAGGAAGCGTAGCGACGAAGCAATCTCCTCTGGCATTTCGTTAAGTTTATGATATAAACCATTCATAATTAGCTATAATTTGCATAATTCGCGCAATTCGTTATTTATTTGTACATTTGTAATACTAACTTAAGGATAATTCTAATTAACCGGGTAAGTTATATATCAATGCAACCTATCACCCGTTTTTTTAGTCTTATTATAACAGTCCCGCTTATGGTGAAAAAGATACATATTCTACTGATATTTCTGCTTATTCCGATTACTGTGTTTGGGCAGTTATCTGGTGACGGAAGCTTAAGTGATCCTTATAGTGGTATTTTAGAACAAATTGATACCGAAGCCACGTACTATCCAGATACGACATGGGCCGGAACTGTATACATTAACGGAGATGTAACTATTGATGATGAGGAGTTAATGATTTCTTCTGGTACTAATATTATTTTTGTTGCCGAAAATGCCGATCTTATTATTAACGGTACAGGACAACTAACCGCAGATGGAACCAGCGGAAGCATTATTACATTTACTGCTGATCATGATAACGATGGCAATTATGGTGAAGATGCCATCAATAACGGAGCTGGCAATTGGGATGAAAGATGGGGACATATAGATTTTAATAATCCCACCGGAACATCATTATTAGACTATTGTATAATTGAATATGGGGATGTTTCCGGTTATGGTGGCGGTATACATGTCAATTTCAGTGACCTTACTATCTCAAATTCAATAATAAGAGATAATAAAGCAACATTTGGTGGTGGTATTTTTGTAAATAAAAATGACAGTCCTGAAATTTCTAATTGTTTAATAAAAGATAATGCTTCCGATCGTTCCGGTGGTGGTATATATTTCTGGAATGGAGCCGGATCGGTTGTTGAGAATTGCATTTTTGATGGGAACAGGTGTAATGAGACCTCGACAGCACAGTATTCTGGTGGAGGATTAAGTTCTATATCCGCAACCAGTGTAAAAATATTAAATTCCACTTTTGTTAATAACACCTCATATCAGACTAACGGGCAAAGTATTATGCTTTATGCCTCAAGCTCAGCAAGAGTTATCAACTGTATTGTATGGGGATCCGGAAATGAAATCTACTTATACAATACCACCACTAACGCAATTGTTAATTGTGCTGTTGAAGGAACCGGGGCTTCGAGTTATGTCAATAGTATTGATCTGAATTCTGATAGTACAGCATCTGATGGACCTAATTTTGTTGCAACTACCAAAGCTGACTGGTCAATAAAGTTTATTTCCCCATGCCGTGATATCGGAACAGATACATATACAGGTGTTACAATACCACCAACTGATTCAGCCGGCAATAAGAGGATCGGAACAACAGATATTGGAGCATATGAAGTTCAATACAGCAGGTGGAAAACAAATCCTTCGGATAATAATTCATGGACAGATGTGGATAACTGGGAACAGGGTTTTGAGCCCGGTCACAGTGGTACTACAGGTGATATTGTAATTCCTGCTCTTTCAGATAGCATATATGCACCAATTATTTCCGGTTCAGTTTCAATTGCATCTGACAAATACATGATCCTCGAACCTGGTGCCAAAGCTACATTCGGAACCATATCAAATAGCGGAACCCTAAATCTTGAATCAGATGCCAACAATATAAGCTCATTGATTATAGGTGGGGAAGGCGTTACTGCAAATGTAGAGCTTTATCTTACCGGAGGTGACGCTGGAGATAAAGAATACAGATGGCATTATATCTCGTCACCTTTTTATACTAAACCCTCAATCACCCCATTCTCTGATGTAACCCTGAATCTTGCTCAGTTCTATGAGGAACTATACTCGTCAACAACACAAGCCTGGGTAGCTTATGACGGCTTTGATTACGCAACCGGACTTGGCGGAACAACGTTTAGCGTACTTAGCCCAAAAAGAGGATATAATTTTTATGATAATGTAAATAATAAAATCACAATTTCAGGTCAGCTAGCGTACGCTGATGTTGACACTATCTTAAAATTCGGTGATAATTTGGAGCTCTGGAGTGGGTTTAACCTTCTTGGAAATCCATTTCCATCCGGGCTCGACTGGGATGAAATTATTAATGACGATTCTTACCCTGACAAAACCAGCAAAAGTCTTTATTTTACCAGAAATAATGTGCAGTACTCCTATGTTGGAGGCGTAGGAATCCCTGAGGATAGTGTTACTGGTATAATCCCACCTATGCAGGGATTCTTTGTAAAAACATATGACGACGGTAACAAATTATTCCTCCTTGCTTCTGCGAGAACTCATAATAGTATTCACGCCAGATATAAAGGAGAAACAATAATCCCGCTTGTTCGTCTTTCAATACTACAAACTGTCTCATCTACCGAGATGGTTCCACCATATACAACTATAGATTCTCTTTCAGATGAGACTGTTGTCAGATTTGATGAAAAGGCAAAACCGGGGCTTGACAATAATTTTGATGCACTGAAGATGTTTCTCTCTGATAACAAATTATCAATATATTCATATAACGGTGAAACCAAATATGCCATTAATGGACAACCATTCCCTGAGGAATCAATAAATATACCGCTGGCAATTAATTCACCCAAAGCAGATACTTTAAAGATACGTGCTACACAGATAGAGGGTCTCAAGGATTATGACATTATACTTAAGGACCGGGAACAGGAATTCAATATTAATAGTCTAAAGTATAACGAATATATATTTTTTGCCGATTCAGGGACAGTAACAGACAGGTTTATTATAACTGTTTACAAAAGGACAACAGGTTTGCCGGATATTTTTGAACCGGAACAGGAAAAAGCATTCAATATCTACTCAAGTCGCGAAATACTCTATATCAAGCCTGTGAAAAACAAATGGAACGGAAGAAGAACCGATCTCAGAATATATGATATTACAGGTAAGATAGTAAAACAGCTGCAAAATATTGAATGGCAAAAAGGTGTAACAAAAGAAATATCTCTAAGTGTTGCGCAAGGGATCTACCTGGTTGAGATTTGTTCAGCTACTGATAGGTTTGTGGGGAGGGTTAGTGTAGTTAAGTAGGCTAAGACAAAGATAAAGAAGGCGAAAGGACAACGGAACAAGTTGGCAAATGGAATTATGAAGTATGAATGATGATTCACTACGAGAACTTTTTCCTACCTCATCACTGTATCACTGTCCCTAAAAACACATTTGGAATTAACAACAATTAATCTCTCTGCGAAAGTACGCTAAAGCGCACTATATATATTACTTACATTGCCCGTATCACCATGCTGAAGCATGGTGCTTTCTTTTTATTAAATGCTTTGCTTAACAGTTTTACCTTTTGCCTTTCTTTCTTCCTCTTACCGGCATGGACATCCGGAGACTGGGACCCACTTGCCGTAGATTGCGTTATCAACAAAAGCCTCTTGAGCAATGCCAAAACACTATGTTTTAAATGGAAATGGATTTTGCGAGGAGTGAAACAATCTCCCAAGTACAAACCGATTGTATTCTATTTCCCCATTCAAAAGAAATGATAGGATATTTTAAAATGTCATTTTTATCAAAAATTTTGACGAATCAATGCAACCAATGCAACCCTATCCAAGTCATGACAATACAAGCATAATTAACGAATAATAACAGTTTACCAAACGTGAATAAAAAACCAAAAAATATCGAACAATTATACAGCGAAAATTTTAATGATTTTCGCATAGAACCCTCATCAGACCTATGGAAAAGCATCTCCTCAAAACTTGCCTGGAGAAACTTCTTTTCCTTTAGCCCTACTACATTGAACGCTTACTACGTAGCCGGCATCCTCACCCTTGCAACCGCCGGTGCCTTACTATTAACCAAACCCGCAATTGAAAATAATCCCGAAACACAAGAAATTACTATAAATAATACAATTGAAAACGCGGTTATAACACCCATGCAAGAAAATGAGGTAGAATCAAAGGAAACAACAACAAAGGTGGAAACCCAGCAACCAGCCTTGTCCTCCGAAGTTTTAACGAAGAAGGGTTCGTCCATTGTAGTTTCAGCGAAGGCGGATACCCAGAAACTCTCTTCCTCAGCCATAGTTACAACGAAAATAGAAACTCAGGAATCTATTTCAAGCATCAAACACATATCACCCAGCAACCAGAACCCAGAACCCAGTACCCATGAACTCGCAACTCCACACCCAAAACCCAAAACCCAAAACCCACTCAACTCTAAGCTCCAGGCTCCAAGCTCTAAGCTCCCGGACCCCTGGCCCAATATCGACTCACTCTTCACCAACAACACCCCCACCCCCCCGCAACACACCATCCAATTCCCCAACGCCTTCACTCCCAACGCCAACGGACCAACAAACGGATACTATACTCCCGGAATACCGAACAATGATGTATTTCATCCGGAATACAAAGGTGTAATGGAATATCATTTAAGTATATTCAACCGCCGTGGAGAACTTATTTTCGAAAGCAAAAATATAAATACTGGTTGGGATGGTTACATAAACAACCGTCTCGCAGCACAGGGTGTTTACATATGGAAAGCCAGAGGCAAATATAGCAATGGAAAAAATTTCATTAAAGCCGGAAATGTAATGCTAATAAAGAAATAAAAAATATTGAACAAAGAAGTTAGAAGTATTGAAAAGTTTATGAGTTGAGAAGTTTATAAGTTTAGAAGTAAGTTTTCAAACAACTAAACTCATCAACTTATAAACAAATAAACTTGTAAAAATTATTATCAATTATTTAACAAAAGGCTAAACAGATAACAATCAATAGCAAAAACATAAAAACATACCGCCATGTGGTCTAACAGCAATATCACCAAAAAACTTGTCACCCTTTTTGCAGTAATAACTATTACAACCCTTACTGCATTAAATTTGTACGCACAACCTTCATGGGATGTAGATCCAACAATGACTAACATAACTGCCTTGAATGGTGTTTTAACAGTTGATTTAGATGTTGCCTCTACGGTTTATTATGCGGTTTACAGGTATCCTAAAGCTTCTGCTAGTGGGGCAGAGATAAAATCATGGGTATCAATCGATCCTGACGGAAACTCTGGAGGGTGGAGAGGAGGAGGAACTTTTGCATATACAGCAGGAGGTGGCATCACTCATCTTGTAGAACATCTTGTTCCAACAAACCTGGGATCTTATACACATGTAATTTTTGTTGTTGCTGAAACAACACCTGATAACTTTTCAGACGTAATGCGAAAGGAATTTACAACTACCAGCTGCCCTGACGTACTCCCTGCAACTTCTATGGCTCCTGCACAGAGATGTGTTAATGATGGTGGCTCTACACAAACATACCAATTTTTTTCTTCAACTGGAATATTGGCAGGAGCAGATTGGGTTATTGACTGGGGTGATGGCTCAGATGATTATACTTTTCACTCTAATACCAATGGAGAAAGACCGGCTGCAAATCCCTCTTATATCTATACTAGTCATGATTCATGTTTTTATGATATTACACTCACAATAACAAATACTGAAGGATGTGCTACTATAGGAGCTTTGGAAGAGGGACAAACCATAAAATTACATGGACGTGATGTAGCAACAGATGGTAATGGTTCCCAACTTCTTGTTAATCTTGCAGATGGCAGTCCGGATACAATAAAGGTGTGTGAGGGCAATGAAGCCTTTATTACCCTCCGGGACGACGGTGATTGGGATTGTGATGGAATTTTTAAAACATACCCCCCAGGAGAGCTAAATTCAAATGACAGGAATGTACAGTATGTTTATGGGATGCATCCTGTAACACAAGCTGTTGAAAATACTATTACAGGAGACGTCCTAATTGCCACAACAGCTGAATTCAACACTATTTCAGGGGTTGCTAACACTACTGCAGGATCATTTACTAATGTATATAATATTGCAACAGGAAGTGTAAGCCCCTGGGAAAACCCCCAATTGCAAAGTGGTGTTATTACTATACCGGCATCAACTGTATTTGAACAAAAAATGCATGTTTATTTTAAAAACTGGAATAAATGTAATTCTTTTGTAGGGGAATGGGATAATACTGATGCTCATAGAGCAGTCTGGGATTCTATTGTAATATTTATTATAAATTCACCTCCGGCGCCTACTGCACCTGATGTAACTATCTGTTTTGGAGATGATCCGACCCTTGATGTAACAAGTACACCTGTTGGAGGTAAATTTTCCTGGTACACAAACTCAAATAAAACCGGGTATCTGGTATCAGGTGATTCATTTGATCCGGGTGTTGATGATCCGGCTTTC
>Ga0307991_1003385_pt1 | contig 10330 bp, 2 predicted proteins | sample EllFjometagen131_FD_203146 | JGI IMG/M metagenome (GOLD analysis project Ga0307991, IMG submission 203146) | Marine microbial communities from Ellis Fjord, Antarctic Ocean - #131 | ecosystem: Environmental > Aquatic > Marine > Unclassified | place: Southern Ocean | collected 2014-10-08 | reverse complement strand
TTAAGTTTTTATAAAAAAGGAAAGATGAAGAAATATAGAAAAAGAGCAGAAGGAGCCTTAAAAGATCCTAAGATGTTAGAAGCGCTTGAGGGCTGGAGAAAAAGTTTGGATCAGATTGCAGGTTTGTCTGCGATGGGCAATATCTTTTGCGTTGGTTTTGGGGAAAGAATCTATGAGGTTAAAAATAAAATTGGAAAAACCAAGGTTTTTTCTCTTGAAGAAGTTAAAACAAAGGAAATTTTATCAGGTAGGATTTCTTCCAGATCTTCTTCGCAGATTGAAGAGAAACAGAGCAAGAAAAGTCAGCTTGAGGCACAGCCAGCAAGTGCTACCGGTGGTATTGATTTCAACGCTGAAAATATGAATGTCACAACTAGAGGCGATGAAATTAATTTTAATATTCCCATAGATATGCAGAATATTGATTTTATTAATTTTCAGGGTTTCGTTCCGATTGTTGTTGACATTGTTCCGGTGACAAATTTTATAGGACTTTTAGGGCTTGATGATCAGGAAGTAAGCGAGAATCCAATTAGCGTAGCAAAACTCTAGGGTAAGTTTTAGGAAGTTTTTAGTTCTTTGGAATTATTTTTTTACTATTTTTAGTTATTTTTAGAAGTTCTCGTCTGAGAAAGCGCTTTCTTGAATCGTCGGTATTGGGGTTTATTTTTATTATTTCTCAGGTATACTTACAGTAAGATTTCCGTAAGTTGTTTATATATGTTTTACCAACACACGAATTTTCTCCCCTAGCCACGGGGAACATCAAAGGAGGAAAAAATGTGTGATTTAAAAAGGTGCGGCAAGAAGTCTTTCTTGTCAAAAATTGTTTCTGTTGTTGTTCTATTAAGTTTTCTTTTCTTCAGTGTTATTCCTCCCGGATATGCACAAAATATTCAACTTCCTTCTGTAGGTTCCTTGGTTCCCTTAAGTCCAGTTTTTCAACCAGCTGTTTTACGTGGCATTCAGGTAGATCCTTTTAAGCATCTTGAGCTTAGCTTTATTGTAGATGCTGGAGAGAGTGGTCTGACTGGTGATAAACTTCAAGATCAGACAAATGAGTTGATTCATTATTTCTTAGCTTCATTGGCAATCCCCGAAGAAGATTTATGGGTAAACCTTTCTCCTTATGAGAATGATCGCGTTGTTCCAGATGCGCTTGGAAAGACTGAAATGGGCAGGGATTTGTTAGCTCAGGATTATATTTTAAAACAAGTCACGGCTTCGCTTCTTTATCCTGATGACGAGCTAGGTAAGCAATTTTGGCAAAGGGTTTATAAAAAAGCTTATGAGCAATATGGCACAACAAACATCCCGGTTAATACTTTTAATAAGGTTTGGATTTTGCCTGGAAAAGTAAAAATTTATGAGGAAAATGACAGAGCTATTATTACTGAAGCCAATATGAAAGTTATGCTTGAGGAGGATTATTTATCTAAGGAAAATAACTTAGAGGTTGATGCTCAAGCTGAGGCTAATGAAACTGCAAAGTTATCATCTGAAATTATTCGAGAGATTGTTATTCCAGAGATTGAAAAAGAAATTAATGAAGGAAAGAATTTTGCCAAGGTTCGACAAATTTATTATTCGCTTGTGTTAGCGCATTGGTTTAAGACAAAACTTAAGAATGTTTTGTTAAATAAAATCTTTGCAGATCTTTCCAAAACAAAAGGCTTTGAATCAAAAAATCCAGAGGTTATTGATAAGATTTATGATCAGTACGTGGAATCTTTTAAAAAAGGTGTCTGCAATATTTTGCGTATTGATTTTGATGAAAATGAAAAAAAGTATATTCCGAGAAAGTATTTTTCTGGTGGAGCTTCCTTGATAATACCAGAAGATTCTATTGAGCCTGCTACAGCAGGGAGCGCTATTAAAGTATTAAGAACAGCGGCAAAGTTAGGAACTCTTCTTTTGGCAGGTGTTTTGCTTTCTTTTGCCACATTAACTGGAAAAGCAGCAACGGCAAATAATTCGAATGATGATCATAATCTTAAAATAGAAGCAACAACAGCATTTGGAGACAATGTTTATGATGCGAATGCAGAATTCACCGATACTGGGCTTGAAGGTCCACCTTTAGATGGAGATGGTGCTTCAGCGGATGATTTCGATATTCCACTTGGAAAAGTTGTATTAAGCGCAGATACGCTCCAGCAAGCATTTCAGACAGAAACACCTTTTGAAGTAGGGGATGTTTTAAAATCTGCACGAGGGAATGCTGAATTAAAAGTTGGGAAAGTTGTCCCAGTGACGATCAAGAATGGAAAGAATCATATTCCAGTGGATGTTGTCTGGGGTGTTGTGAAAGAAAACGGGAGGACTTATGAAGTTTTCTTTGTGCAACTTCAAAATCCAAGTCCGGATTTTCATCGAGGACACATGACGTATTCACATTCTTTGCATGGCCTTATTAATGCAGCAATTGCAGATCCAGCATTTGAAGCAACGCTTTTAGAAGCTTCTGGAAAGACAATCCAGGATTTTAAGAATGAACTTCAAGACATCCTATCTGGAAAGCAAGCAACTGTTATTCAAAATCACAGCTATATGAATCCGAGCGGTATAGAGAATCCTTATCAAATGAGCATCGGTGCTTTGTGTTTTATTGACAAATCTTTGGTTATTCTTCCACCTATTTCAAAGCTTGATCCTTTGCCTTTTCTTGGTTGGGAGGTTGGTTACAAAGCGGTTATGGAGAAAAATGAAGATGTAGAACAAGTCGTGGTCATCAACAAAAATACTTTTGATGTTAAGGTTTCTGGTGAATGGAGATTGGTTTCAACGGCGCAAGGACAAGACGCTAGAGACTTAAACAATGTACTTAATTTAATTAAAGGTTTTGCTGGAGACGCTTCGAAAGGAAGCTTGAGCGATTGGACAGCTTCAGGTGAGAATTTTTTTGATCAATTTCAAAAGATCGATGAACTGGCAGATCAGGCATCTGAAGCAGGTCAGCAAATTGTAGGAGATTCTCAAAATTCACTTGAGACTTTAGCGCAAAAAGATAGCGTGCTTTTTAATATCTTAAATCTTGTTGTTCCAAATTTCTTACAACAAGTAGAAAAGAATGCCAATGATTTAAGCGGCACAATGACATCTAATGTTGAAAATGCTAGAGGGGACGCGCAGAGCGCTTTGGATGAAGCCCAGCGTGGCATGAGTCAGGATCAGTTAGCCTATCTTGGATTTATTTCTCAGCTTTTAGATAATCCTTATGTGCAAAAGAAAGCAGATAGTTTCATCAATCAGTTAGTCGAAAATAGCTATGCTCAAGCAGCTGGCGGTTCTTTGAGCGCAGGAACAAACGCAGAAATTAGTGATGTTGCTACACAGATTGCAGGGACGAAGATGGAATATTCGGCTACCGATAAAGATGGAAAAATACAATCTTATTCCTTTACTATGCGCCAGATTACGTCTTTAAGGTATTTGCTTTCACTTGATATAAATTTGTTAGCGCAAGGAAATGCCGGATTTGATGAGAGAACAGAAAGTCTTCTCTTAGAAGGATATGAGCAAGCTACAGGTGAAACTTTCCAAGGTTTGACGAATACTCTTTTTGAGGATTTGGGAAATTTTAACGATCCTGCGCTGCAAGAAATTTTAAATCAACTTTTTAACGGACCATCACGAGCTAATGCTTCAGGTCAGATAGATTTAGGGGTCTTTTTGCGAGGGCTTGTAGGAGGATTTCAGACAGCTTGCGGGGAATTTGGATGGACGAGCGGTAATATCAAAGGCATGCCGGTTGTCCTGAATGTTTTTGGCGGTGTTGGGGCTTATGGTATTGGAGAAGGAACGATGGATGTTAAGATTCATGGAGAGGCTGAAGCTCAAGCACTTTTGGAGGAGGGTAATCTTACCGGCGATGTTAACATTACCCTTGGCGGTGATGTTGATGCACGTGTTCGATCAACGTCGGGTGTTAAAGGATTTGGTGGTGTAGAATTATTTCTACCAAAAGATGGTATTTCAATTATCGTTGGGTATGAGACCGGACAAGAGATAAGTACTTTAAATTATGTTAAGGGTAAGGGAGGCGTGAACCTTAATATTGATGAAAAAGGAATGATTAATTTTGGGATTACGGCAGATGGGACTTATGCTGTTGGTAATGATTTGGTGGATATGAATAATTTTTCTTATAATTCTCAGATTGATTTGGGAGGCATGATTGAGGACTTGCCAACAGATATTTTAGATCAATTAAATGCTTATGCGCAAGGACAAGAGTTTCCAGATTTTTTGTCGTATTTATCGAGTGAGCTTAATGCGGCTAGCGCTTGGAATAATTATGTGATTGGAAGTGAAGATATTAAAGATGGGCTTTATAACATGCTTAATGGATTGAACTCAGAATTTGGGATTGGACCAGCTTTAGACGTAATGAAAGAGGCCTTTGAGGCTTCTGGCGCGCAGGAAAGTTTTGATGAATTTAAAGAAAAAGTTGAAGAAAAATGGAACGAGAGATTAGAAGAAATAAAAGGCCAATGGGATCGCAATGTTAAGGAAAGTGAACGAAAAATGGCAGAAACAACACGATTTGGAAATTTGTTGGTCCAAGGCATGTTTACCAAGAAATTTGGCAAGGGACCTATTCAAGGCTTCGTTACACAAAGGCTTACCAATGATGATCTTTATACAAACGTTGGAGGTACGGTAGAGGCTGGACCTTTTGGCGTCTCAGCTTCTGTTCAATTTAATGGTCTTATTGATTTCTTAGCTAATGAAGCGGCTGGGGAAGGGCTCGTATCGATGGGTCCCGTTTTGGCACAATATGGATTTAGCGGGCCTGAGTTTAGAAGGTTGGTGTCGGGCATTAATTATATTGTTAACACGACGATTAAAGATGGAACTTTTTACGATAATATTGAACGCATTCGAGCTGCGATTGATAATGCTTTTTCAAATGTTGATCCTAAGGTCCGCGTTTGCGCGATTGCAGCGTTAATCAATAATCCTCAGTGGAGAAATCGTTATAGAATTGATCTTAATGAATTGCAGGCCAAGGCTTTTGGTCTTGTTGAGGTTCAGGTGCAAGGTAAGGATGGAAAATGGGCAGCGTCACTAGGGGTTGAAAATTATTGGGAGAAAGATGCAGGATTGGCTCCTTATATTTCAATTGGTGGAAACACAACGCTTGGAACTGATGAGAGAAAAGTTTTGATTGGTGCTGCTGTGTTTTTTGACCCTATGCTTGGTTTTACAGGAGCTGGTTTAAAAATGAATTTTAGTGGAGCTGATATTGATATTTCGTATGAGAAAAAAGTAACTCAATTGAGAGCTAGGATTAAGCTTGAATCTTTTATCAAAGCTTTAAAAGGCAAGAGAAGCCAAATTCCATCAGGTCCAACGGGTCAAGTTGAGATGATTTATAACAATCAAGGAGCAGCTCTTTATAACAATCAAGGTGGCTCCCTTGAGTTGATTGACTATGTTCCTTTTTCAAGTCCAGAGCAGGCCAAGGAAGTGCTCGGAGGCCTTGCTAATACAAAAGCAGAAGGAAAAATAAAAGGATCAAGGGCCGAGAGGAAAGCCAAAAGACAAAAAATTAAAGATAATAAAGAAGTAGCAAAAAAGAAAGCTATGGAAAATGTTATTGAATTAATGATTGATCAGCAAATCGAAGAGGAGATCGAGGTCCAGCAAGAGGAAGCAGGCAAGGCGTCTAAGGGGGCTCGAGAGGCTAGCGATAATGAGAATGGCGAAGCAACCGGCGATCAATCTAACGAAAAGCATGTTAAAGGTGGTATTGCGTTTGATTCGAGAAAAATTAATATGGAAATTGAAGGCAGCGGAATTGAATTTGATTTTCCAGATACTTTAATTACAGATGACATGCGCAACTTGATGGGTCTTGTGCCAGAAATTATTAATTTTGTACCAGTGACAAACCCTATTTCTTTGTTGGGTCCATTGGCCAAAGCGGATTAAAAGAATCTTTAAAATTGAGGAGACATAATATGAAGAAAATAATTATTAGCATGGTTATCAGCATTTTCTTGGCAAGCGTCTTTATTGTCTCCGGACATTGCGCAATGTCACCACTGTGGCAAGATCAGCAAGAGAGTGTTTTGGTACAAAAGATTAAGTTGAGAAATGTGCCGATTAAAGAAGAAAAAAATGATTTTTCAAGAAGTTATGAGGATGGAGTGGGGGATTCTTTTTTTGAAGATATCGGCGTGGATGCTAAAGGAGCATCCGTACCGGTAGATAGTATTGTCTTGCAAGAAGACGAAAAACTTCTCGCCTTTGATGGATCTGCTCAAGACAATTTTGGTTACGATGTTTCTATCTCCGGAGATACGGCTGTTGTTGGTAGTCCGTATGATGATGATAATGGCAATAATTCCGGCTCTGTATATATTTATATAAGGAATGGCGATGTGTGGTCGTTTAGTCAAAAAATTGAAGAAGGTAGCGCTATTGATTATTTTGGAAAATCTGTTGCTATTTCTGGAGATATTATTATTGTAGGCGCACCTCTAGATGATGAGAAAGGGTCTCAGGCAGGGGCTGCGTATATTTTTAAGAAAAATGCATCTGGATGGTTTAAGGTTCAAAAAATTACTGCTTTGGACGGCGCGGCTGGAGATGAATTTGGAACTTCTGTTGCTGTTTTTGGAGATATCGCGGTTGTGGGGGCTTATCTGCATAATGATTCAACCTCAGATTGTGGTGCGGCTTATGTTTTTAAGGAGAACGCAAGCGGCACGTCGTGGTCACAAGCAGATGAACTTCTTGCTTTTGATGGCAGCGAGGATGATTATTTTGGTTCGTCTGTTTCTGTTTGGGAAGACACAGTGGTTGTTGGTTCTCATAGAGATGATGACAATGGGGCAGAATCTGGATCGGCTTATATTTTTAAGAGAAATGCAAGCGGGTTGTGGCCATTTAGCCAAAAGCTCATAGTTTCAGATGGTGATCCGCAGGATTCTTTTGGTAAATCTGTTTCAATTTGGGGAGATGTTGCTGTTATTGGGTCTCATCTCGATGATGATCAAGGGGCTAATGCTGGCGCGGCGTATGTTTTTCAGAAAAATGCTAGTGGTGTTTGGTTGGAAACTCAAAAGATTTTTGCTTCGGATGGCGCAAGTGGTGATTTTTTTGGTAGTGCGGTTTCTTTTCAGGGCGACCTCTTGGCAGTCGGTGCTAGATATCACAACTCAGCCGGATTTTCTGATTCTGGATCAGCGTATATTTTTTCTAGTGATTTAAGCTGGACAGAGTTACTTGTTGCTTCGGATACCTCAAAAAATGATTATTTTGGATGGTCTGTTGGAATCTCCGACGATACAGCCATTGTCGGTGCGCCGCAGGATGATGACAACGGATCAAATTCAGGATCAGCGTATATTTTTACCAAGCCTACGACGCCAATACTTGCAACCGTCTCTGGCACTATTCTAGATTACTATACTAATCAACCAATTTTCACTGCACAATTGACTGCGGTCGTTGACGGGGTCACAACTGTTTATAATGTTCCTACAGGATCGTATTCTTTTAGCGTTACTCCAGGAGCGAATGTCTCTTTAACTCCTTCCGCTGGCAATAATTATACGTTTCCTCTATGGGCGGGAGTTGATAATCCTAGTTGGTCCGGCGTGGTTAACGCTGATATAGCCAAGCATTTTCTTGGCGTAAACAGTTACACCGATCTTACTGTTTCTGGTACTGTTAAGGATCAGAATGGTCAAGCCATTCCAACTGCGGAAATAACTTTGACGCTTAATGGGGCAACCCAGGTTTTTAATGTTCCGAATATTAATTACTCTATTAATGCTAACCCAGGTGATAATGTTTCTGTTGTTCCATCCGCTACTGGTTATACTTTTCCTCAGGGAATGGCGGACAATCCCAGCTGGGCAGGTATGGTTATTGCCAATACCGTTAAACATTTCATTGGGGTAATTGATACTTTTACCCTAACTTATCTGGCAGGCCCAGGGGGAAGTATTAGTGGCCCAACGCCGCAGACGGTTAATTATGGTCAAGACGGACAAGAAGTTATTGCTGTGCCAGATGTAGGATATCATTTTGTCAAGTGGAGTGACAATGTCATGACGCCAGAAAGAAAAGAACTTAACGTTCAAGCTGATATCACCGTAACAGCGTATTTTGAGGTTGATATTCTTACTGTTTCGGGTACGGTATTTTTAAACGACCAAGGTCAAGGTGATGTCGAAATTGTTTATTACGACAACGGTTCTTCTGGTACAGGAAAAGATGGCGACGGCGTTCCTGTTCGAAGAGTTTTGGCAACAACCAATCCCGATGGAACCTATAGCTTTTCAAAAGAATATGGATGGAGTGCTAAGGTATTCGCAGAGCAACCTGGTCATCAATTTCAGGCCGGTAGCGGTTATGCCTATTGGGAATATATCAATTTAGATCAAAGTTATATTAATCGAAATTATTTTGCCAACGATGACTACACTGTCACCGGAACGGTATTTCTAAATAATCAAGGTCAAGGCGATGTCGAAATTGTTTATTACGACAACGGTTCTTCTGGTACAGGAAAAGACGGAGAAGGTGTTCCTGTTCGAAAAGTCCTAACAATAACAAATCCTGACGGAACATATAGTTTTTCAAAAGAATATGGATGGAGCGCTAAGGTTTATGCACAAGATCCAGGCCATCAATATCAGGCTGCAAATGGTTTGATGTATTGGGAATATCAAAATTTGTCACAGGATCATCAAGAAAAAGATTATTTTGCAGTTGATCTTTATACCCTAACGGTTAACAACGGTACGGGAAGCGGTCAATATGAGGCCAACATAGTTGTTCCGATCGCTGCTAATCCAGCACCGACAGGCTATGAATTTGATCAGTGGGTTGGCGACATTAGTTATGTTAGTGATCCGATGTCCTCTAGCACTGAAGTCACTATGCCGGCCAACGATGTGGAAGTAACAGCGATGTATAAGGCGTCGATTTACACTATCATTGTCCAAACCGATGGCACACCGGGTGCTGAGGTTAAGAACATCAATACCCTGGAACAGGGAACGATCCTGACCTATCCGGTTGCTTACAACGATCCTTTTTATGGAGAATTTAATGCGTTAGCCCCGGAAGGCTATGAGCTTGTGAGGTGGGAGAATGACATGAAAGGTGATGGTGCCTTGCTCATTGTGGATATCGACCACGTGACTAAGAATGTAACCTTCACCGCGGTTTTTGTTCCTAAGAAGTTCACCTTAACTTATTTTGCAGGTCCAGGTGGAAGTATCAGTGGCCCAACACCGCAGATTATTAATCATGGTCAAGATGGCAAGCCGGTTACCGCTGTGCCAGATATAGGACATCACTTTGTTAACTGGTCAGATGGGTCAGTCATGAATCCTCGTGTAGATCTTGATGTTACGGCGGATATTACTGTGACGGCAAATTTTGAAAGTAATGAATTAAAAATTTATGGCAACGTTGAGTTTATGCCTCTTTGGGATAAAACTAGCGTTATCCCAAGCGCCGCTAAGCCTGTTTATGGGGAACCTTTTATAGGCGTTGAGATTGTTGTTGTTGATCCAGGCACAAATCAAGTGATTGAACATCTTGGTGTTTATACTGATGATCAGGGTTATTTTGAGTTTTATAGGCCTATTCATTGGAGAGGTGCATTAGCTATTTATCGGCCTGCTACAGGAGAGGTGCTTGGATATCATACATTGCTTGGAGGAGGATATCCTGTGATTGAGGATTTAACTGAAGATTTTCTTGTTCAGGGCCCCTTGTCTTGGGTTTCTTCCTGGATAACCGGATATCCAGGCATGGAGCCGCACATCAAAGGAAAAGTTATAGATACCAGCGGAAACCCTGTTCAAGGAGTTCTTGTTGTTTCAAATATGGGACCGGCGTATTCTGATTATACTAATCAAGCTGGTGAATATGAAATTGTGTATCCTATTTTTGGGGTTAAGGGCATTCAACACTACGTTCCAGACCGTGACGGTTCTACTTGTTTTCCAAAAGATTATTATTATTCAGTTATCGATAGAGACTTTCTTGATCAAGATTTTGTGATGACATTTGATCAGATGAATACAGAATAATAGTTTGGTTTTTTTGGGCGGGCTGAGTCAGCCCGCCCCCTTAAGAAGAAAAAAATATAATTTTAGAAATATAAACGAAAGGAATTTTATTTAAATAATTAACCAGACTATAATGAGTTAAACTCTAACACTTTAACAAAGGAAGAGAAAAATGAAACACGCCACGGTTTTCTCGAGAAACAAATTTGTTGTTAAGATTGTTTTATTAATAGTTTTTTTAAATTTCACTATTCCAAGCCAAGTTATTTCCGCATCCCAGTCAAGAT
>Ga0307991_1003381_pt1 | contig 10341 bp, 8 predicted proteins | sample EllFjometagen131_FD_203146 | JGI IMG/M metagenome (GOLD analysis project Ga0307991, IMG submission 203146) | Marine microbial communities from Ellis Fjord, Antarctic Ocean - #131 | ecosystem: Environmental > Aquatic > Marine > Unclassified | place: Southern Ocean | collected 2014-10-08 | reverse complement strand
CAATCAGGTATTCCTACTTTGGTTTTAATTAATAAGATTGACTTATCCAATCAGGAAACCGTTGTTGAGTCGATGGCTTTTTGGAAAGAAAAAATGCCGGAAGCGGAAGTCATTCCTATGTCGGCACTCAACGATTTCAATATTGAAAAAGTACTGAATGCCATACGTGAGAAATTACCCGAATCGCCTGCTTATTTCTCAAAAGATGAGCTGACCGACAAAACAGAGCGCTTTTTTGCTCAGGAAATTATTCGCGAAAAGATTCTTTTGAATTATCAGAAAGAGATTCCTTATTCTACTGAAGTTGAAGTCGAAGAATTTAAGGAAGAAGAAAAGATTATTAAGATGAGGGCGAATATTTATGTCGCCCGAGATACCCAAAAAGGAATTATTATCGGTCATCAGGGCTCTATGCTTAAAAAAGTGGGAACAGCTGCACGTATTGATATGGAAGCGTTTTTTGATAAAAAAGTATATTTGGAGCTTTATGTTCGTGTTCAAAAAGACTGGCGCAATAACGATCGTGATCTTAAGCGCTTTGGGTATCTGCAATAGTTGCTTGTAGAGACTTAGAGACTTAGAGACACAGAGACACAGAGACACAGAGACGAAGAGAAATACTCCATCGTTTCGTCACTCCGTCACTCCATCCCTTCGTCCCTCACCTCAATCACTCAGTCACTTCTTCACCTTTCTGTTATAAAACTAACAATTCTTTATCCATTCTCTAATTTCAAATAATTGTATTTTTGTCGCGAGTTAATAAGTATGGGAATAATAATCGGGATTGGAGGCGTAAGTCGAGCAGGGAAAACCAGTTTAGCTCAGCGTATAAGCGAGTGGTTTATAGATGATAAGGTTAAAATATTCCATCAGGACGAATATGTTATTCCAAAATCAGAGATGCCATTAATCAAAGGCCAGCTCGATTGGGAGCATCCTGAAACGATGGATTTCATGGCTTTTCGAAATGCAATTGAAGAAGCAAGGGAGAAGTACGATTATATAATTGCTGAAGGTTTAATGGTTTACAATAATTCATTTGTTTATGAGCTTTTTGATAAAAAAATATTTATCGAAATTTTGAAAGACTCTTTTCTGAACCGAAAAACACTCGATTTCAGATGGGAAAGAGAGCCAGCTTGGTATATTGAGCATATCTGGGACAATCATTTTTTATACGGGAGAATCCCCAAAGAAATGAAAGATGTTTTGTGCATATCAGGTGAAAGTCAATTTATTTCCGGAATTGTAAAGAATTATATATTGAATTAAATGGTCGCACTTACAAAGAATATGGAGATTGAAGATCTGGTAAATGATTATCCTTATTCAGTTAAATATTTATCAGACAAAGGAATACGTTGCATTGCCTGTGGCGAACCTATTTGGGGAACTTTAGAAGAAGCTGCCCTTGAAAAAGGATTTGATCGGGAACAAATTGCCCTTTTTGTTAAGGAATTAAGCGAAATGGGAGAGAAGAATTAATTTTTTTATCTACGTGATTGTTTATAATCTTTCTATGGATCAAGAACAAAACATGGGTCGCCATTATTTTTAGCTAAAAAATTGGTTCCTCCAAACATAAAGAATTTGATATTATTTACATCTCTTTTTGGTTCAGGATTGCCACAAAGATTATATGGGTATAAAGATGAATTCCAAAATAATACTTATCTTTTGTCTTGAAACAAAAGAAACAAAAATTCAAGACTACAAATAAATTTCTTGTTTTCTACATTTCATTCCGTTGAAATAGAAGAGCTCTTATCCTTCCGTCGACTGACGGAGGATAATCAAACAGCTTCTATTTTTAACCACTTCATTGCATTTGAAAACTAACGAAACTTCTTTGAGGTCAACGGGCGTTGTTCTAACCTTTTGACTTTCATGGAAAGTCTTCGCCGCCTCAGTAAAAAGATGTTAAGCGGAGCGCTATTTTGGAGCAATAGAAAAGAAAGTTGTTTGACGCTCGTTAGACTTCGATTTTATGAGAAGGCTAAAAGGAGAGGTTTTTTCTTTTCGTGGAAAAATAGCGTGGAGTAGTCTTTTTAGTGCAGCGGTTGTTTTTCCTCCCCTTTTTTATCTGATAAAAATTTTAAATATAGGTCAGATAGAGCTCATTAAAAATTCGGTTCAAAAAAGGGGAAAAGAAACATATTATATTTGAAAACTAACGAAATTTCTTTAAGGTCATAGGGTGAAGTTTTAATCTTTTGACTTTCATCGAATACTCTTCCGCCTCTGGAAAAAGGATTTGATCAGGAGCAAATTGACATTTTTGTAAAAGAGTTACTTGAAATAAAAAAAAATAAGTTGTAGTAACTAATCAGTATCGAAATAAGAAAATAAATATACTTTTCTTTGTGTACCTCTGTATCTTCTCCGTGAGTCTCTTGCCATTGGCATTAACTTCGTTGAGGGCTTCGCCGTTCCTTCGGAAGTGAAATAGCTATTTTTAAAAGAAATTTTCTACGATCTACTTATCCTCTACGCTAATTTTCCTTCTCTTTCTTTTCACAAATTCATTTATTGCCCATATAATGGCTCCAAACAAAAGCGTGATTGTTACTGCTCTAAATTCTTCCATTTTTGACGTTGATAAAAGGATAAGTGATAAAATAATTCCCGACCATGCCAATATTTTCCCAAAACGAAGTTTAAAGAAATCGCGTTGATCCTTCATTTTAAATCGCAAGCGTAGCAAAGCAGCCGAAACGATTAAAAAAATCATCACCTTACTGATAACACTAATAGTGATAGCATAAATAAATGTGCCTGAAACACTGACTAAGAAAGCAAGCACAGCAAATAATATTAATGACCGTGCTGGAGTAGAATAACGCGGATGTATTTTTGCCATTCCTGATGGGATTTGTTTTTCTTCGGCCAGAGCAAAAGGAATGCGACCACCAATTAACATCACTGTATTCAACGTTCCGCTAACAGAAATAACGGCTCCGATAGTTATTAAAATGGCTCCTTTGTTTCCCATAAATAAAAAAGCAGCATCTGCTAACGGCTTTTCAGATAGTGCCAAATTACTTAATGTCCCGATACTCACAAATTGAATCAACACATAAAACAGACTCACAAAAAGCAGGGCAAAGACCAATGCAAAAGGAATATTTTTTCGAGGTTGTTTAATCTCGCCCGTACTCACAATTATTGCTTCAAAACCTGTGAAAGCAAAGATTAGCAGGAAAATCGATTGAGAGAATCCACCGATTTCAGGAAGCTCATTTGGAATTTGAATAAGTTCAGGTTGAATAAAGAAAAGCCCCACGATTATAAAAACGGCCAAAGGTATTAATTTGCCAATCGCTAATCCATTATTCCAATGCGTCGAACTCTTCACTCCTTTATAATTTATATAAGCAAAAAAGAAAGTGATAATGAAAATGACGATAATCTTTCCAAAAAGCTGGCCTAAAGCTGGGAAAAAGAAACTTAAATAAGCAGGTAGAAGGTTAATTAAAGCTGCATAAGTAGCTAAGCGTGTGATTAATAGCAACCAGCCCATTAAAAAAGCAGGAAAGCGGCCAAATGCTTCCAAAGTATACAAATAAGGACCTCCTGTTTTGGTAAATCGACTGCCTACTTCAGCAAAATTTAAAACCAGAATCAGTACGATTCCAGCTGTAATAAACAAGGCAGGAATGCTATACCAGGCCGAAAGTGCAAATATTTTTGAAGGCAATCCAAAGATTCCGGCACCTATTAGGCTGTTTATCAACAGTAAAACCAAATCCCATTTCCCTATTGCTCTTTTTAACATAAAAACAAATATAAACGAATATTGCTTTGGGGCGTTTTTGATTCAATTCAATTGAATTTTACAATTTCCTTTTTAATTTTTAAATAAAAAATATAGAAGTACATAAGTTTTGAATAATGCATTTTTAACGCAAGGATCGCAAAGGATTACGCTTCCAAAGGAATCCCTTATGGATAAGTACGCTATTTAATATTTCGTAGATCTATAAAGCATTGCGCCTTTGCGTTCCGATAATTATCGGAATCATAGTGCGCTTTGCGTTTAATTAGATGGACTTGCCACAAGTGATTGGAAAAGGTTTCTAATGAAGACAATTCAAATTTCCCTATTTTTGTGCTTCATATAAATATTCCAATGGCAAAACAACAGCCTTGTGTACATTGTGGTGAAGACTGCGGAAAATATCCTGTTATTTGGGAAGATAAAGCATTCTGCTGCAATGGTTGTAAAACTGTTTATCAAATCCTGAATCAGAATAAATTATATACGTATTACGAGCTGGAAAAAACGCCAGGGATAAAGCTAGATAACCCTGAATTTGGTGATAATTTTGCGTATTTGGATCAGGAAGAGATTAAAAATCAATTACTTGAATTTAAAGATGGTGATTTTTCGAAAGTCACATTTTTTGTCCCCACTATCCATTGCAGCTCTTGTATTTGGTTGCTCGAGAATTTAAACACTTTAAATTCGGGCATTAGCTATTCTTCGGTCAACTTTATTAAAAAAGAAGTAAGCATAACCTATAAGGAATCGGAAATAAGTATGCGTCAGGTAGTTGAGCTGATGGCTTCCATCCATTATACTCCTTCGATTTCACTGGAGGATTTAGACAAAAAAAATCCCAAAAAAACAAACCGAACATTGATTTTTAAACTGGGTGTTGCCGGTTTTAGTTTTGGAAATATAATGATGCTAAGTCTGCCTGATTATCTGGCAGGAGGTCTAGGTGTCGATCCTCCTTTGCAACGTTTTCTTAGTTTTTTAATCTTTATTCTGGCAATACCTGTTCTGATTTATAGTGCAAATGATTATTTGATTTCAGCCTATAAAAACCTGAAAGTGAAGATGGTAAATACCGATTTGCCTATTTCTTTGGGAATATTGGCCTTATTTGGTCAATCGGCATTTGAGATCCTGTCAAATACAGGAACAGGTTATTTTGATTCTTTTGCAGGCTTTATCTTTTTCCTGCTGATTGGGAAATGGTATCAGGGAAAAACCTATGAGGCTTTAAGTTTTGAGCGCGATTATAAATCTTATTTTCCCATCGCCATTACAAAAATTGAAAACGAAAAAGAAAGCATTATTCAGATACGGGATTTGAAGGAAGGCGATCGGATTTTGGTTCGCCATAATGAATTGATTCCTGTCGATTCTGAGTTGGTTAAAGGTGTTGCGCAAATCGATTATAGTTTTGTTACCGGAGAATCAAATCCTGTAAGCAAGCTGATTGGTGATGCCATTTATGCAGGAGGAAAACAAGTAGGCGCGGCCATAGAACTGAAGGTCAATAAATCGGTCGACCAATCCAATTTAACCAAACTGTGGAATCAGTCTGTATCTAATGATGTAGGTGCCAAGACATTAAATACTATTGTCGATCGCGTTAGCAAATGGTTTACTTATGCTGTCATTACTTTAGCATTAGGAACTGCTGCCGTTTGGTTTTTTATCGAGCCGCAAAGAGCCATTTCCATTTTTACGGCAATTTTGATAGTCGCTTGTCCTTGTGCATTGGCGCTTTCAATTCCATTTACTTATGGCAATGCGATGCATATTTTTGGTCGGCATGGATTTTACCTCAAACATACTCAGGTTATTGAAAACTTATCAAAAGTAGACACCATTGTTTTTGATAAAACGGGAACTATTACCGAATCGAATGCCGTTGAAGTTGTTTTTGAAGGAGATACAGCTCTTTCGAAGGATGAAAAGTCGCTGATCAAGTCGCTTGCCCGGCAATCAACGCATCCTTTAAGTGCTGCTTTATACAATCATTTTATCGATTTAGAGACTTATTACGTTGTTGATTTTAAAGAGTTTCCATCAGGTGGGGTAGAGGGGAAAATAGGGGAGCAGGAAATTAAATTGGGTTCAATGGCTTTTGTATGTGATGATACTTTTGCTCAGGACTTTTTGCAATCGCAGGTTTTTGTGAGTATCGGAGGGATTTGCATAGGCTATTTCCGTTTGGAAAATAAATACCGCAAGGGTCTGGCCAATTTAATTGATGATTTGGGAAAACGCTACGAATTGCATTTATTATCAGGCGATAATGAAGGAGAAAAAGAGCGACTGCTTCCATTATTCAAAGATGAAAACAGACTTCACTTCTATCAAAAACCTGAGGACAAATTAACTTATATTCAAGATCTTCGTGCAGCGAATAAAAATGTTTTGATGATTGGTGATGGCCTCAACGATGCTGGAGCTTTGAATTCTGCAAATGTTGGAATTACTATTGCTGATGATATTTATAATTTTTCACCTGCTTGTGATGGCATCCTTGAAGCCAAAAAATTCAAGAACTTAAGCAGTTTTTTAAAAATGACTCATGCTAGTATTCACACTGTAAAAGCAAGTTTTGGAATTAGTATTTTATACAATGTATTTGGATTGGGATTTGCAATAGATGGATTGCTTACACCTATTTTTGCAGCTATCTTAATGCCAATCAGCTCTGTGACAGTTGTTGTTTTTGTAAGTGCCGTTATCGTAATGTCAGGGAAGTATTATTTTCAAAATAAAGAAATAGTCTAAATTCCATCAAAAGAATTTACTAATTCAATATTTTTTGTGTTCTTTAGTGTTTTTGAGCTTTATGCCGCAGGCATTCCAATGGAAGTGGCAAAAAAAATATGCCACGAAACCACTAATTCACAAAATTCCACCAATCAAATGAATCAAATACTAAAATAAATGATTTTTAGACAGTTTCTAAGAACATTAATAATTGCCAGAAGAATTCTGAAAGTTTTCATTTTTGAAGTTTCAAACTTGAAGAAGAAATTATATCATTATCATTATTTTTATATATTTGTCAATTAGGAATCACGGTACTTAAATATTATGAACGTATTATTTATTCTTATTACTTTAAGTTCAATAGTTGCAGGCTTGTTTCTATTTGCTTTTATATGGGCAGTGAAAAGCGGTCAATTTGACGATTCACATACTCCGGCTGTTCGGATTTTATTTGAAGATACTAAATCAGCAGATGCTGATTCAACAACAAAAGGGGAATTAACTGAAAACAAATAATATGGAAATTCAAAAATTTTCTTACGACAATAAAATTGTTCGCTTGTTCACCATTGCGACACTTATTTATGGGTTAATTGCATTATTAGCGGGTTTGCAAATAGCTTTGGAACTGCCTTTTCCAGAGTTGAATTTTAAATTATCGTTTCTAACTTTTGGTAGATTAAGACCCGTTCATACAAATGCAGTCATATTTGGTTTTGTTGGCAACGCCATTTTTACTGGAGTTTATTATTCAATGCAACGCCTATTAAAAACCAGAATGTACAGTGACTTTTTAAGTCGCTTTCATTTTTGGGGATGGCAACTTATTATTTTAGCTGCCGCAGTTACACTTGGCTTAGGATTTTCTCAAAGTAAAGAATATGCTGAGCTTGAATGGCCTTTGGATATAGCAATTGCAATCGTTTGGATCGCTTTTGGAGCGAATATCACTGGAACAATGATTCGACGCCGCACCAAACATATTTACGTGGCTATCTGGTTCTACATTGCTACCTGGGTTGGTATTGCGCTGCTGCATGTCGTCAATTCAATTGAAATCCCTACCTCCTGGTTCCATTCTTACCCTGTATATGCAGGTGTTCAGGATGCGATTGTCCAATGGTGGTACGGTCATAATGCGGTTGCTTTTTTCCTTACGACGCCTTTTCTAGGCTTGATGTATTATTTCTTGCCAAAAGCTGCTAATCGTCCGGTCTATTCGTATAAACTTTCAATTATTCACTTTTGGTCACTGATTTTCCTTTATATGTGGGCAGGCCCGCATCATCTTCTTTATCAGGCATTACCAGCCTGGGCACAAACTCTTGGAATCGTATTTTCTGTTATGTTGATAGCTCCAAGTTGGGGTGGTATGATCAATGGTTTATTGACGCTACGAGGAGTCTGGGATAAAGTTCGTGAAGAGCCTATTTTGAAATTCTTTGTTGTTGCCGTAACAGCCTATGGAATGGCTACTTTCGAAGGTCCTTTACTATCCTTTAAAAATGTAAATGCCATCAGTCACTTTACCGATTGGACTCCTGCTCATACACATATTGGAGGTATGGGCTGGAATGGATTATTAACCTTTGGAATGTTGTATTGGTTGGTTCCTCGATTGTGGGGTAGAGAACTTTTCTCGAAGAAACTAGCAAATACACACTTTTGGATTGCCACTATCGGAATGCTTTTTTGGGCCGTTCCAATGTATTGGGCTGGTGTAACTCAAAGTTTAATGTGGAAAGAATTTACAGCAGATGGAATGTTGGCTTATCCAAACTTTCTTGAAACAGTTGTTCAGCTTATCCCACTCTACATCACGCGCGCATTTGGAGGTTTGTTATTTTTAACCGGTTTCATTATGATGCTTTATAATTTGCGCAAAACGATGGTTTTAGGTAAATTTATTGGCGATGAAGAAGTAACAGCTCCTCCTTTGGAAGTCCTCCCTAAAAAACGTATTGGTAATGAAACAATACATGGTTGGTTGGAACGTAAACCAGTTCAATTTACTATTTTGGCTTTTGTAGCTTTGTCTATTGGAGGATTGGTTGAGATTATTCCAATGATTACCATAAAAGCAAATATTCCAACTATTGCAACCGTGACTCCCTATTCTCCTTTGGAATTGCAAGGACGCGATATCTATGTGCGAGAAGGATGCTATAATTGTCATTCACAGCAAGTTAGACCTTTTCGTTCTGAAGTGGAACGCTATGGTGATTATTCTAAAGTGGGCGAATTTGTTTATGATCATCCATTTCAGTGGGGTTCTAAACGTACCGGTCCGGATTTAGCACGAACAGGAGTTATTGGTGGAAAAATGTACAAAACGGCCAGTTGGCATTACAATCATATGCTCGATCCAGAGAGTACTTCACCGGGCTCAATTATGCCACCATATCCTTGGTTGTATGATAATAAACTGAATAACAGTTCGCTGAAGCGAAAAATTGAAGTGATGCAATATTTAGGTGTTCCATATCCTGAAGGTTTTGCAGATGAAGCTTTGAGCGATTTGATGAAGCAGGCGAACGAAATTGCAGCAGATATTCCAGGTGCTGATTCAGAATCAGAAATAATCGCTTTAATAGCCTATATGCATAAAGTAGGCAGGGATATCAGTGCTTCGAATCTGAGTGATGAAGGACCTGTATTATTAGATTTTACGACAAGTACAGATGCTGCCGTTTTAGAAGCTGGAAAAATTTTCTATGCAAAAAACTGCACGGCCTGTCATGGAATTAATGGCGAAGGAAATGCGATTGGTCCAAATTTGGTCGATAATGCCTATGTACATGGAGGTACTGATAGTCATATTTTTACAGCTATCTCTGAAGGCATCCCAGCCAAGGGAATGCAAGCCTGGAAGTTTTTAGCTACTAAGGATCAGCTCAACGAAGTTACTTCTTACATAATTTCAATTATAGGAAGTAATCCTGAAAATGCAAAGGCAGCACAGGGTGAAATTTTTGAACGATAAAAGAATGATTGGTTTTAATTAAATAGTGGTATGAAACTAGCAATGCAATATTTGGAACAAGTTGATAATCTTGATATAACAAGTATTATCTCTTTTGTTTTTTTCCTTGGTTTCTTTATAGCGATACTTTTTCATGTGTTGAGAACTAAAACCAGTTATTATGATGGTGTAAGTAATATTCCATTGGATGATGGAAATGTTAAAATTGTAAATAAGCAGAATGAATAATTTAAAATCTTATAATTATGAGTAGTGATAAAGAATATCAAAAAGGTAAAGTTATTGAGGGTCATGAATTTGATGGCATTAAAGAACTGGATAATCCTCCACCATCTTGGTTGATGTACGTCTTTTATGCATCTATTTTCTTTTCTGTATTGTATTGGGGATACTACCATGCTTTTAAACAAGGACCAGATCAATACAAAGAATATGAAATGGAAGTGGCAGCAGCTTCATCCATTATGGACGCCCGTGTTGCTCAGATGCCTCCACAAGCAACAGCTGCTTCAACAAAACCTGCTGATTTAGAGGCAGGAAAAGCTTTGTTTATGGGAAAAGCCTGTTTTGCTTGTCATGGTATGAATGGCGAAGGAAATGCAATTGGACCAAATCTGACAGATGAATTTTCTATTTATGGTTGCGATTTTAAATCTACTGTAAATATGATAAAAACAGGAGCGCCTGCAAAAGGAATGACTCCATATGAAGGTCAGGTAACTCAGAAGGAGATGGAGCAATTGGCAAGTTATATTCTAAGCTTAAAAGGAAGCAATCCTGCAAATGCAAAAGCTCCACAAGGAGAGAAATGTAAGTAAAATGATATGTTAAG
>Ga0307991_1003380_pt1 | contig 10341 bp, 9 predicted proteins | sample EllFjometagen131_FD_203146 | JGI IMG/M metagenome (GOLD analysis project Ga0307991, IMG submission 203146) | Marine microbial communities from Ellis Fjord, Antarctic Ocean - #131 | ecosystem: Environmental > Aquatic > Marine > Unclassified | place: Southern Ocean | collected 2014-10-08 | reverse complement strand
GACCATAATTGCATCATGCATTACAGTAACTGTATCGCCGATGTGGATCGTCGTTCCGATCAGCTTTGCAGATATTGCAAAATACTGCTGGCGGACGAAATAAAAAGGCTGACGCAAGAGAAAGTGAGAAGTGAGAAGTGAGAAGTGAGAAGTGGTGGTATCGCTTCGCTCTATCTATTTTATTTAAATAACCAAGTTGCATTGTAATCTGCTTAATCTACGGATTAAAATAGACAGAATTCCTTCAAGCCCTCAACCTTCACTATTCAACCTTCAACTACACCCATCACCTCGTGTTCTGTTTTTTTTTGACATTAAAAACACAAATTTCAGAATTTAGTTACTAATGCCCTATCAGGCGCAGAAAAAATATTGCGAGTAGTATACTGCTGGTTTATTCCTCACTACTCAAAATTCATATCTCACCACTTTTTTATTAAAATAGACAGCATTCCGTAACTTTTCACTTTTCAATTCTCACTATTCACTACTCTCACTAGGTTCTCAGAAAAAGCGTGGTCAGTCGTTCCCACTCGACTTGAGGCAGGTGACCATAAATATCATCGATGAGAAATCCACCGTCGGCAGCCAGAGGACCGGCCACATCCGCAATGACTTCAAACAAACGATCGATTTCACGATTCAAAACGACGCCGGATTCTTCTCCGATCATCAGATTCTTAAGATCACCCCGCAAACCGTCTGAATGAACACGCATCACCCAGCCTTTGGCATAGGGGTCCTTATTGGCCAGAGACCCTGTGTCTCTTACTTCGAAATTGATTGCCGTAACAACGCCGGTGACCGGCGACATGACCCTGGCATGGTTATCGTCCCGGCTAAGTGCGATATCGGTCCGACCCTGTTCCACCCTGCTGCCCACCAGCGGTACCTTAATCCCGTCAAGGGGGCCCAACAGTCGAAGGGCAAATTCATCAAGCCCGATCCTGACCTGGTTATCCTCTTCGATCCGAACCCATGTATGTCCCTTGTGGAAATAATAACCCTGGGGCATTTTAAAACTCCTGATATCCATGACATCCACCGGTTTGGGCACCACATGCACGTTGTGGTCATCCTCGACATACTGGTTGAGTTCACAGGTATCGCACCGATAATCATGGACGCAGACCCGGTAATCCATAATTCCGTTGGCATAATGGATGCATGGCCGCTTTCCAACAGGAAGCCGTTTGAGCCGATCTGCAGAAAAAACCACAGCTCTTGATCGATCATCGACAATGCCGTTTTCCCTTCGATCTTTTCTATTTTTCTCGGCGACCGCCCACAGGTCCTTGTCAAGCTGACATTGACCGCATTGGAAATCCAGGTCACAGACGATATTCTCTGTAACCCCGCCCTTTGTCCATACACAAAGTCTGTCTTTTTCAATATGCTGATATTTTTTTAAATCCATGTCTCCCCCTGTGAAAATCCGGTTTCATTAACTATCTTTTATTTTTTAATTTTGCAAAACACATGCCATCATTTATATAAAACCATGATTTTTTATAAATGATTGTCTGGTATCCTTTATTTACCGGGAAACCCTTTTTTGAAAAGGCATCTGTTTTTATCTGGTTCAGGACCTTTGAAGCTTAAACTTGAAAAATATATAACGAATTGATATATCTTTAATTTTCATAATTTAAAATTTAAGATTTCATCGCCGGGATGCAACTTCAGCAAAATGTAAACTACTTTTAATGTGTCATGAAGGACGCCGATTATTTTCACGTCTTGTTTTGCCGAGCATACACCATATCCAGATCTTTCCCCATCGTTGACTGTGGAGATATTCCACAATTTCCCCTTATTTTTTCTTTAAATCGCGCCATATTGCTATTTTTATGTATTATACCAATATGTTATAATTTTGTTGGATTTTACAACACCACTGTCCTTTTTTTCTACAATCATCGTTTTAATTGAACCTTTATGTTGAATTTATTTTTTCAAACCGGCATGGTATGGTGAAGAAGTAATCGGAGGGGGTTACATGACAGATTCTGATGAATGGAAAATTGTTCTGATTGATGATGAAGAGGGCATCCGCAGGGTCATGGCCATTACCCTGGCAGATGCGGGGTATCATGTACTGTCATCCGGAAACGGCCCGGACGGCATCAGGCTTTGCACAAAACACGCCCCCCAGATCGTTATTACGGACATCCGCATGCCCGGCATGAATGGACTCGAAGTTCTGGCAACCCTTAAAAAATCCAACCCTGAAATTGAAGTCATCGTGATTACGGCTTTTGGCGACATCAGTACCGCCATAAGGGCGTTGCAACTGGATGCCTCCGATTTTATCACCAAACCGGTCAATGACAAGGCCCTTGACCTGGCTTTGAAGCGGGCCAGGGAACGCTTTTTATCCCGCAGACAACTTAAGGATTATACCTCGTTGCTGGAGAATGAAAATGCCCGTACCGCCCATGAGTTGATTAAAAGCGTCAATTTCCGAAACAACCTGATTGAAAATTCTCTTGACGGCATCATGGGATGTAACAGCTCCGGCACAATTATTATTTTTAATAAAAGCCTGGAAAAAATGCTTGGTTTTACCAGGAAAGATGTCCTCCATCAAATGACCTTTGGTCAATTTTTAGACGCTTCGGCAGAAAAAATTTTCCGACAAAAACTTGCAAGATCGGAGTTCAGCGGAAAAAATCGCCTCTTTTTGCATGAGACGGCCATGCGCTGTCAATCAGGTGTTCAGGTCCCGGTCCAGTTGTCTGCTATCGTGCTCTTTGAAAACGGCAGTGAAGACGGAATGGTGTGTTTTATAAGGGACTTGAGAGAAATACACACACTGGAGGGCGAAATAAAAAACCAGGCCCGTACCCTGCATCAAGATAAAATGAGGTCCCTTGGCAGATTGTCCGCCAGTATGGTTCATGAAATCAACAATCCCCTGGCAGGTATCCTCACCTACACCCGGTTGATGCGCCGTCTTTTAGATGACGGCCCCCTGCCTGCAAAGCAGATTGAACGTTTCCGGCAGCATCTCAAACTTATGGAAAGTGAAACCATACGCTGTTCCGGCATTGTTTCAAACCTGCTGACCTTTTCCCGGCGAACAACGCCTTCAAAACAACCGGTACAGATAGAGGAACTGCTGGACCGCTCTATCCTGTTGAGCCGACACAAATTGATGCTCAGCCATATCAAACTTACAACGGATATTAAGACAAGGATTCCCCTGCTTGAAGCTGACTTTAACCAGCTTCAGCAATGCGTCATCAACCTTATTTTCAATGCCATCGACGCCATGCCCGAGGGTGGTGATCTCTTTTTAGGGGGTCATCATGACCCTGATAAAAATCTTGTGTGTATTACAGTGAGGGACTCGGGTACAGGTATTTCACCTGAAAACATGCCCCGCATTTTCGAGCCCTTTTTTACTACCAAAAAAGAGGGCTACGGTGTCGGTCTCGGACTCTCCATTCTTTATGGTATCGTGGAAAACAACAACGGGGAGGTTGTTGTTGACAGCCGGCCGGGTGAAGGCGCTGCTTTCGTGCTTGAATTTAAATTATGAGCTGCCCAAAATTTTCGTACAAGGACCATCAACATGTTGTATTCTAAATTTCTTGACACACAATTATCCTTGATATAGCTTCAGCTTTTAAAAAAATCGTTTTCTTATCTAGTGTCCGCCCAGAAATAGGGATTTTTGTTCAAGATCAAGGCATGCGGAAAAAATAACCACAGGCATATGTTTGATATTCCGAGGATTATTTTTTTTGCATAACGATGAGATTGGGCAAAAAGACCATTTCTGGATGGGTACTATCTATTATTGCAGGGCTTTTTAAGGTAGCTTAAATGGATAAAAAAATTCAAACCGAAAAAATGAAAACGGTTCTTATTACCGGTGCGACAGATGGGATCGGCAAAGAGACGGCTCAAAGACTTGCAAAAAAAGGCTGGCGGGTGCTCATTCATGGACGCTCGGAGAAGCGCTGCCGGGACGTGCTGGAAAAAATACGCAACGTCACTGGAAATTCGAGCATCGAATACATTTGTGCCGATCTGGCTGATTTTAAAGATATTTACAAAATAGCCGAAGACGTCAAAAAACATTTTAAAACGATAGCTGTTCTGATTAACAACGCAGGCGTATTTGAGCCTCAACAAAAGTTTACCTTAAATGGCATTGAATTGACCTTTGCAGTCAATCATCTGGCCTATTTTTTGCTTACCGGTTTACTGCTGGATGTTTTAAAACAAAACACGCCGGCTCGGATTATCAATGTAAGTTCGATGGCTCATGCTTCACGAATAGATTTTGATGATCTACGCGGACAGAAAAGCTATTCAGGATATAAAACCTATGCCCAATCCAAATTGGCCAATATTCTGTTCACTTTTCATTTGGCTGAAAAATTAGCGGACTGGGGAATTACAGTAAACTGCCTGCATCCTGGTGTCACTAGCACGAAGCTGTTGCATGCCGGTTGGGGTATGGGGGGAAATTCTGTAAAACAAGGTGCAAAAACATCTGTTTATTTGGCTTCTTCTCCGGAACTGGAACAGACGACGGGGAAATATTTCATTGACAGTCAAATAACCCATCCGGCCGGCATTGCCAATGATCGAAAAGTGCAGGAACGGTTGTGGAAAATAAGTGAGGCGCTGTGTGGTTATTCGTATTAGCGCCCCGGGAAAAATAATTTGTCCCGTCTTACTTGTTTTTCGGCTCAAGTCAGCGCTACGCTTCACTGCGTATCTACGTTCCATAACCTGTTGAATACGTAAAGTATACTATAGTTTATGCCCCTTGAAGGCGAAGTAAAGAATCCTGACCCAAAGGACCCGGCTTTGGTTATCCCCAGAAGGGATTTGCTTTGTTGAAAGTTCATTGAATTATTGAAATTACAAATATCAAACAATTTCCAATGACCCAAATTCGAAAATCCAAACAATGTCTCGTCCTGACGGTTCGAGTCATTGAATATTGGAATTTGTGATTTATTTGTAATTTCGTGCTTGGAATTTGTGATTTTTAAACACAAAACGCCAAGGCAGAGCCATCTATCTCTGACCTAGCCCAAAGGACCAGGTTTTTTAGGACAAAATAAGCGGCCTGGTGGCCTTAGCCGCAGATAACTTCTGACGATCAGACCTTATCTGCCATTTATGGGTACAAAAAAATCGGTTTTAAAATAACCTCTTGAGAAAGGAGTAAAAAATGACACGAGAAGACGTATGGGAAAAATTGAAAACAGTTGAACATCCTGAGATAGCGGTTTCGTTAATAGACCTTGGAATGATTCTGGATGTAGCGGTGGATGGAAATACAGCAGAACTGGCGCTTGCTTTCCCCATGAAAGATATTCCACAGGCGGTAGTAGACGCAGTGTTAAACAGCGCTTCAGAGGTTTTGAAAGACCTGGGACTGGAAATAAAAACAACTTTTTTTGAAATGTCCCCCGAGGCCCGGGAGAACTTTCTTACACAAGCCAGAACAAATTGGAAAGGATCAATTTGATATCGGCTGAGCCGAAGGCGGCAGTTGAGGCTTAATCATTACCATCAAAAAGGGCGTATAAAATTTATTTTAACCATTTAATTTCATTCAACTTTGGGATAACTATGGGTATGGACTGGCTGATCTTTATTGTAATTGGTGCCATTGCAGGGCTTGTAATGGGCGCGCTGGGTGTGGGCGGCGGCGCGATAATAATTTTTGGATTACTCTATTTCGCACAATTTGCACAAAAAATGGCTCAGGGGACGACGTTGCTTGTCATTGCCGCACCGGTAAGTTTATTGGCTGCCTATAATTACTACCGTAACGGCTTTGTGGATGTAAAGGCAGGTCTGCTGGTAATGGCGGCGTTTTTATTGTTCAGTTTTATCGGTTCGCAGTTTGCGATCATGCTGCCGAAAGAAATCCTGAAGACAGGCATGGGGGTTATCTTTATTTTCATGGGCGTTAAAATGCTGTTTTCATAAATATATCAATCAATCGACAAATGCCGGGGCACTCCCGGACAAAGGTAGTTAGATAACGATAATACCCCCGGATAGGCAGGTCGGAAAAAAAATAAATTCAGGAAAATTTATCACTGTCAGACCTTATTTTATCACAGGGAGGTTTTCTGGGTATTTTAATGCTGAATCTTGCCCCCTGCCCCGGTCTCGAATTAACGCGGATCGACCCGCCGTGCTGGCAGACGATTTTATTAGCGATAAAGAGTCCTAAACCGGTCCCGCGGTTTGCCTTGGATGAAAAAAAAAGCGTAAAAATCTTATCCCGGGTCTGGCTGTCTATGCCGATTCCGTTATCGATAATATCGAATTGCACATTATCTCCCAATTCCCGGACCCGAAAAACCACTTGGGCAGGCGGGTCTGTGCGGTGGTCGGGAAATGCATCCACGGCATTTTCCAGGATATTGATCAATGCCGAACGGATAAACCCCGCATCCACCTCAAAGGTTCCCGATAGGTTTTGAAAATCTTTGATAAATTCTATACCGCCGATTTTCATTTTAGGTGCCGCCACCATGGCCACCTCTTCGGCCAGATTCAGGATGGAAACCAATTCAGGTGCAAGGTCCCGCTCCTTGGCATAAAAGAGGATATCCATCACCATTTTACGGACCCGCTGGGTCAAAAGTTTGACAACCTGCCAGCCCTCCCCTGTTTTTTCCAGGTCTCTTTTTTGTAAACCGGCATCCACCAGATAGATGCCACCATCCATACCCGTAAGCAACCCTTTGATGCCATGGGAAATAGAGCTGAGCATAAGTCCCAGTGATGACAGGCGGTCCTGAAGTTCGGCCTTTTCCCGCAGGAGTGCTTCCAGGCTCTGAGTGTACTCCCTTAATTTTTGACGCATCAGGATTTTCTCATGTGCCCGTTTCAAAGAAATCTTCAAAACATCATCGTTAATGGGTTTGGTGAGAAAATCAGTGGCATCCTGCTTCAGGCTCTCGATGGCCAGATCCATGTCTCCGTGGCCGGTGAACATAATCACTTCCGTGTCCGGGTCCTCGTTTTTAATCTTCATGAGCAGGGCAATACCGTCCATGCCCGGCATTTTAATATCCGTGAGCACCACAGGCGGTTTTTCCCGTTTGAAGATGGAAAGGGCTTTTTCACCATTTTCCGCTGAAAAAACAGTATACCCGCTGTCTGACAATGATATCTCCATGACCTTGCGGATACCGGCCTCATCATCCACCAACAATATTTTATTGTCCATAAGTCACCGGCAATCTTGTCATCACAGTTTTAACAGTTACAAAACTAAAACAATATTGAAAACTTGTGGTATCACCCTATTAATTGAATAGTGAAAATTGAAAAGTGAAAACTTGTGGTATCGCTTCGCTCTGTCTATTTCATTTAAATAACCAGGATGCGTTGTAATCTGCATAATCTACGGATTAAAATAGACAGAATTCCTTCAATTCTCACTTTTCAATAGTCAATTTTCAATTATACCCGTCACATCATGATCTATTTTGTACATAAAAAACGAATTCTAAAATCAAAATGCTATTAATCTATGAGTCTCTATTCCCCCAATGTCCCCCGGACAATACCGATCAGTTTGTCCGGATCAAACGGCTTACTGACAAACGCCACGGCATTTTTAATGGCATGACGTCCGGCTAGGCCGCTGACAACAATTACCGGTGTGTTTTTCAGCTCAGGATCCCGTGATAGCCGCCTGTAAAAACGCGGGCCCCATTCATCGGGCATCTCAAGGTCAAGGGTGATCAGATCCGGATGCGTCTGATGCAGCACATCGAACCCTTCCACACCACTCCCGGCTGAACAGGTCTCGTACCCGTTATCCTGAAACAGACTGACAAGATACTTAACGATTATGGGGTCATCATCGATTACCAGAATTTTTTTTGCCATTTCACGACCTCGCTTTCTTCATTTGCAACCTTTTATGGTTGTCGATCCTCGCGACAAACCACCTATTTCACGTGGCACTCGCCACACATGACCGGGCCTGCCTTTTGTTCCATATGACACCCCTTGCAACGGCTATGGTAAACGTTGACCACTTCCATGGGATAGCCTTCGCCCTTTGCATGGCATTCAGAACATTCCATATCCTCGGAAGACTCGCCTTCCACCCGTTGTCCATCTTCATAGACGTGGTGGCATGCGGCACAGTCTTCTATTTCGGCCGCCTCATTGTGCTGGTCATGTCGGAAAACAGCAGCCGGCCGCATCCGCTCATTAAAAACAGAGTCGTTTACCTCAGTCACATCTTCCTGAGCGTAAACCGACAGCACCGCAACTGCCAGAATAAAAAGGACAAACGAAAAACCAGTCGCAAAACGCCTTGGTTTCATTGAAAATTTCCCCTCTTTTGGTTCAAAATAAAAAAGTTCACAGGTTTACTCGGGTTTTTCCATAACCTCGTAAATAATATCGCCCAGAAACTTGAGTTCCATACCCAGTTCGTTTTGCAGGATAATATCTTCAAGCCCCCCGTGGCAGTTATGACAGGGGGCGATAACAATTTTAGCCCCCTTTGATTTGGCATCAAATATCTGTTTGGCCTTGACCCGGTTACCCTTCACCCGCTTGTTTTTAAAAGGCGGGCCGCAATTGATGACGCCCCCCCCGGCACTGCAGCAGTAATTATGTTCCCGGTTGGGGTGCATCTCGATTACCGTTTCACACAGGGCATGGGCCACATACCGATACATATCATGCAGGCCCCGGCCCCGAATAATGTTACAGGGATCATGCAGGGTGACCGGCGGCGCATACTTTTTGGCGACCTTTATCTTTCCGCTTTTAAGCAGTTCATAGTAGAACTCAATGGCATGAATTACGGGAATCGGCGGCATTTTCCATCCCAGTGCCCGGTTTCCCATGTCATAGACCGAGCGAAACGCGTGTCCGCATTCTCCCATCACGATGCGCTTCACCTTGAGCCGCATGGCGGTTTCGAAATGAGACCGTTTCAAACGGGCCATCATCTCGGTATCGCCCGTATACATACACATATCACTGTTGTCCCAGCCCGGCGTGGCCGGCATGGTCCAGTTGATCCCGGCGACATTCATAATAACCGCAGCCTGATAGATGAGCTGGGCACGAAATTTCGGCTCCGGTCCGATAACCGAATACATGATATCGGCCCCTTCCTTTTCCAGAGGAATCCTCAGGTTCGGGATCTCATCCTGGGCCTCTTCCTCCTGCCATTGAAGGGTATCAATCCATTCATCCTCCTTGATCCACATCTGATTAAAAGTGGCACTGTGACTATGGGCCGTATCCTGAATGTACTGGGGTGTAACACCGAGGAGATGGCAGATACGACGCATGAACAGCATCATATACGCCACATCGATACCAAAGGGGCAGTACATGGCACATCGCCGGCACAGGTTACACTCGGTATAAGCAATTTCCGCCGCCTGTTTGATAAAATCAGCAGATACGCGACCCTTTTTTTGAACCACCTGAGCAATGGTCTGTTTAACCTTGCCGGCCGGTGAATACCTCGGATCTTTATCAAAGGACAGATAAAAATGACACGCATCACTGCATAATCCGCAGTGAACACAGGTTTCGACATATGTTTTCAGCCGGGCTCCCCCCTCGCTTTTCAGCATCCCAATGATCACCTTTTCAATACGCTCGGGGGTCAGATCTTCAGCTCCTTTTTCGATCCCCAGATCAATGATCCTGTTTTTTTCAATGGATGCAGGTCCGGCCATATTTATTCCTCCTTCATTATTCACTATTCAATTTTCAGTATTCATTTTCTTTGGATTACCAGTCCCTGGCATGCCGGACAGCACCGAATTCCGACCCGATATAACCGCGGGTAAACGGAAAAAACAGCATGTGACTTAATTTGGTAAAAGGAATGGCGGCCAGCAAAATCTCCCCTGCAAGCATATGGGCAATCATCATAACCGTGTATCCGGGCCACTGGTGATATACCCAAAACCCGGTGATAAAGGGGGCCGCCACCAGGCCCAGAATCATATAATCCGAGGTTGAGGTCAGGTATTTTACATCACGCAGGAACAGTCGCCGCCCTAGAAAAAAGAGACAGACCAGGATAACCAGAACCGTCATCATGTCCGCAGCCGTATCCGATATGAACCACCAGCTTATCCCCCAGGATTCCTTGATCAATGCGGCATGGGCAAAAAGAAAAACCGGTACCAGAATAAGACATAGATGGAAAATAAAAGTCGCAATGGTAAAAATCGGTTTACTTCTGGAGTTCACGCTGCCGAACGGGATGATCCAGTGAAAAATGGATCGCAGCGCAAAGAAGAGACTCATGTAGGAATAGACCACCTGGTCCTTTTTACTGGCCAGCATGGCCCTTGA
>Ga0307991_1003377_pt1 | contig 10344 bp, 9 predicted proteins | sample EllFjometagen131_FD_203146 | JGI IMG/M metagenome (GOLD analysis project Ga0307991, IMG submission 203146) | Marine microbial communities from Ellis Fjord, Antarctic Ocean - #131 | ecosystem: Environmental > Aquatic > Marine > Unclassified | place: Southern Ocean | collected 2014-10-08 | reverse complement strand
AAATATTGCAAAGAGAATGGTTACAGAATTTGGTATGAGTAGTTTGGGATTCATTAACTTAGGGGAAAAGGATGAACCTTTATTCTTAGGACGTGAAATAGCTCAACATAAAAACTATAGTGAAGAAACTGCAAGAATTATTGATACAGAAATGAGAAAAATTCTTGATAGTTGCTTAAATGAAACTCGTGAAATTTTAACTAAATACAGAGTTGAACTTGATAAACTTACTGATGAATTGGTACTTAAAGAGACTCTTGATGATGCTGAAATTAGAGAACTATTAGGTTTTGAACCTATTGCAAACACACTTAGCCTTAAGGACTAAAAATGGAAAATGATTATTCGTTGACACGAAATTTCTGTATAATAGCGCATATCGACCATGGTAAATCTACCTTGGCCGATAGGTTTATTGAAAAAGCAAAGCTTGGAAAACAGAGAGGACCTGCTCAGAATCAAGTATTAGATAATATGGATATTGAAAAAGAGCGTGGTATAACAATAAAAAGCCAAGCTGTAAGTATTCCATATGCCGCTAAAGATGGAAAGCTCTACAAGTTGAATCTTGTAGATACGCCTGGACACGTTGACTTTAGTTATGAAGTATCTCGTGCAATTAGTTCTTGTGAAGGTGCTCTTTTATTAATCGATGCTTCGCAAGGTGTTGAAGCGCAAACACTTGCTAACCTTTATTTAGCAATGGAACACAATTTGGAAGTAATTCCTGTTATAAACAAGATTGACCTTCCTTCTGCAAATATTCCTATGTGTCTTGAACAAATAGATAAAGAGTTGGGACTTGATTCTGATATGACAATTCTTGTCAGTGCAAAAACTGGTAAGGGTGTTGATGAATTATTTGAACAAATTATTGATTTTATTCCACCTCCTGAAGGACATGATGAAAATCCTTTAACAGCTTTGATATTTGATTCACATTACGATCCTTATCGGGGTGTTATAATTCATTGCAGAATCTTTGAAGGTTGCCTTAGATCTGGTGATTCAATTAGATTTATGCATGGAGGATCCGATTATATTGTAGAAGAAGTAGGTATTTTCAAATTGTTTAATTTCAAAGTTGATACTCTTCATGCAGGTGATGTTGGTTATATCATTGCAGGTATTAAGACCATCAGTGATATTAGAGTAGGTGATACTGTAACTCGTGTGGATAATCCATCTAAAGTACCTCTTTCTGGATTTAAGGAAGTTCAACCTGTTGTATTCTCCTCAATATATCCTGTTGATTCAAATGATTATGAAGAGTTGTTTGATGCAATTGAAAAACTAAAGCTAAATGATGCATCTCTTGTATATGAAAAGGATTCATCTGCTGCTTTAGGGTTTGGTTTTAGATGTGGATTTCTTGGTCTTTTGCATCTTGAAGTTATTCAAGAAAGAATTGAAAGGGAATTTAATCTAGCAATTGTATTTACTTCTCCATCTGTAGAATATAAGGTGTTTTTAAAGAACCGAGAGAATGATGAAGATTTTATAGAAATTGATAATCCTTTAGAATACCCTAATGAAATGTTAGTTGACTTTAGTAAGGAACCTTATATTAGAGCAAATGTTATGACACCAACAGAGTACATAGGTCCCATTATGAGCTTGTGTATGGAAAAACGTGGTGTTCAAACTAATATGAATTATCTAGATGAAAAAAGAGTTGAACTGCAGTATGAAATGCCCTTAGCTGAAGTACTGTTTGAATTCTATGATCGCTTAAAATCTTTATCACGAGGATATGCTTCATTTGATTATGCAGTTATAGGTTATAAGAAAACAAACCTTGTAAGACTTGATATCCTGGTTAATGGAGATCCCGTTGATGCACTATCACAGCTGGTATTTAAGCAGAACGCAGCCACTCGTGGTAAAATTGTATGTGAAAGACTGAAAGGTGAAATTCATAGACAACAATATAAGATTGCAATACAAGCAGCTATTGGTGGAAATATTGTTTCAAGAGAAACAATTACTGCATATCGTAAGGATGTAACTGCAAAATGTTATGGTGGTGATATTTCAAGAAAGCGTAAGTTACTTGAAAAACAGAAAGAAGGTAAGAAAAGGATGAAGATGATTGGTAATGTTGAAATACCACAGTCAGCTTTCCTTGCTGTTTTGAAGAGTGATGATTCTAGCAATAGTTAATAAATAAATAAATTTGAGATAGGTGTGTTACATGCTTATCTCTTTTTTGATAAAAAAATGAGGTAAAGCAGATGAAGATGAAAACCTTCGATACATTAGATAATGGTGATTTGGTTTTAAGTGTGACCCTAAATAATGGTCCATATGAAGTTGAAGTTTTAAGTCTTGGAGCTACTATTCATGCCCTAAGAATTCCTGATAAAGATGGAAAAGTTGAAGATATTGTTTTGGGCTATGACTGTGCTAATGAATATTTATTAAATACTACATATTACGGAATGACCGTTGGTCGTTTTGCAAATAGAATCAAAGGCGGAGCTTTTGAAATTGATGGTAAAAAATATCAGTTGGACCAAAATGACAATAAGGTGAATACCTTACATAGTGGAAAAGCAAGTCTTGCATGGAAAAACTGGGATATGGAGTTGGTTGAAAATGGTGACAATCCATCAGTCTTATTAAGTGTTGATAGTAAAGATGAGGAAGGTGGATTTCCAGGAAATTGTGTGGTAACTGCTCAGTTTACTCTTACAAAAGATGGAGAACTTGTAATAGATTACACAGCAAAATCTGATAAAAAATCTATCCTGGGATTAACAAATCATAGTTATTTTAATATTACAGGAAACCCTGGTAAGAAAATTCTTGACAATGAAGTTTGGCTTGATTGTGATGGTGTATTGGCTGTTGATGATTTATTGATTCCTACAGGTGAAATTCTTGATGTAAAGAATACTCCATTTGATTTTAATGAGTTTCATAAGATTGGAGAGAGGATTGATAGTACTCCAGCTGGTTATGATCATTGTTTTTGCTTTAAAGATGCAGATGGTTCCTTCAAGAAGCGAGGAGAAATCAAAGATAATGAATCAGGTCGTGTAATGAGTATTTATACTGACATGCCCGGAGTTCAAATGTATACTGCAAATTTCTTTGATGAAGGCTCGTGTGGAAAAGAAGGAAAAGAATATACCAAAAATGGTGGGGTGTGCTTTGAAACTCAAATGTATCCTGATGCACCAAATCATTCTAACTTTCCATCTTGTATTATTGAAGCTAATAAAGAATATAAATATAAAACAGTTTATAAGTTCTCAATAATTAAATAAAAAAGAATTATATAATAAATAGTTCCAATACCTAAAAAACCTGCATAAAAGATAAATTCAAATATGCAGGTTTAGTTATTTTATTATTAATCTGTCTTTATTTAGAAGTATTGTCTAATTCTTTTTTCTTAAGATATTTTTCTATTTCAAGTTTAGCTAGCTCTAGGTGTTCTTCATCTTCCTTTATAGCACTTTTAATATCACCTGTTAATATATAATCAATTATCTTCGAATGTTCTTCAACAGACGCCTTGAACCTGTCCTGGCTTATAAGGGATGTAACTCTAAAAGGAGTGATCATAATGGAGTAGTTATTATAGCACTCAGCTACAACATCATTACCACTACAATCTACAAGAAATTGATGAAAATGGGTATCAACTAATATGTATTGGTGAATTTTCGAATAATCATTTAATTCATTAAATTTATCTTTGAAATTCCTAAGGATTTTAAAGCATTTTTGGTCATTGTTTTCAATGATTTTTTTTATGCTGAAGTTTTCAATAAGTACTCTATATTCATATATATCTAAAATCTGCTTTGTTGATAGTTCCCTTACTCGTACAGGTTTATTTGGAGTGTTTTCTAACAGGCCTTCACCAATTAATTCATTTACTGCACTATGAACTGGAGAACGGCTTACATTCAATTGTAAAGCAACCTCTACCTCACTAATCTTGTCGCCAGGAGCGTACTTTCCTTCGATAATATCTTTTCTTAATATTTGATAAACTTGTTCTTTTATAGTTTTAACAATTCTATTTTTATCTTTTGTCATGTGTTTCCTCAGTAAGTATCTTATTACTTAAATATACTATTAAACAAAATAAATTGCTATTATTTTTAGCAAAATCTCTAAATATAGCTAATTTTGCACTTTTTTCAATATCTAAAAGTTTTTCTTGACAAACTTGCTAAAGAGCAACAATAATATACAAACATAATGCATGCATGATACATTATAAGTTATGCATCATTAGGTTGAAGGAGAAAAAATGACACAGGATATATTACTTCCTTATGGTCAGGGTGAGGTGGTACTTAAAATCGATGAAAGTCGGTTAAATGGTATAATCACGGTTATTCCACAAGAATCAAAAATTAAAAAAAGTGAAAAGCAAATCGTACTAGATGCTTTAGCACATCCTATTGAAAGTAAAAAGCTTTCAGAACTTTCAATTGGTAGAAAAAATATTGTTGTTGTTACAAGCGATCATACAAGAGCAGTTCCAAGTGGCATTACCATGCCATTGATTTTAAAAGAAATTAAAACAAGTAATAAGGAAGCTAAAATCACAATATTGGTTGCTACAGGACTTCATAGAGGGATGACTCATGAAGAGATGATAACCCGTTTTGGATCTAAGATAGTTAGTGAAGAGATAATTATAAATCATGATGCTTTTGATAATGAAAAAAATATATTTCTTGGAAAATTACCATCGGGTTCAAAGTTTGAAATGAACAAAATAGCATGTGATGCCGATCTATTGATTGCAGAAGGGTTTATTGAACCACATTTCTTTGCAGGTTTTTCAGGTGGAAGAAAAAGTATTCTTCCTGGTATTGCATCAGCTGCATGTGTAAATATAAATCATAGTGCACCTCAAATAGCATCACCTACGGCAACTACGGGAGTACTTGATGGAAATCCAATTCATGAGGACATGGAAAGTGCTGCTAAGATATCAAAGACTGCATTTATTTTGAATGTGCTTCTTGATGAGGATAAGAAAATTATATCAGCTTTTGCTGGTGATATTGAAAAAGCTCATAGAGAGGGTTGCAATCAACTTTTAATGCATAATGGTGTTTCTGCAATTAAGAGTGAAATTGTTATTACAACAAATGGGGGTTATCCTCTTGATCAAAATTTATATCAATGCCCTAAAGGACTCTCAAGTGCCCTTGAATGTATAAAAGAAGATGGTGTTATAATTCTTGCTGCATCTTGCAATGATGGTCTAGGAGGAGATAACTTTGGCCAAATGATGCAAAGTGGATCACCAAAAGAACTTCAAGAAAGGATTCTAGCAACACCCATGGAAGAAACAATTGCAGAGCAATGGTGTGTACAATGTTTCTCTGCATCACTTCTTAAATATAAAATTATTCTTGTTTCAATGCTCGATAAAGCATTGGTAGAGAAAATGGGTTTTTTATATGCAGAAAATGTAAATGCTGCATTGAATTTGGCTTTTAAAATAAAAGGCAATAAAGCAAAAGTTACTGTAATTCCTGATGGTGTATCAGTAATTATTAAAAGGTAGGAGAAAAAGACATGAGTAAAGCAATTAAACTTAATGAGAAGGACAATGTCGCAACTGTATTTAGCGATGTTAAGAAAGATGATATTTTAGAGATTTTGACGGAAACTGGTGAATCTTGGGATCTTAATGTTCTAATCGATATTCCTTATGGGCATAAAATAGCGCTTGAAGATATCAATGTTGGCCAACAGGTAACAAAATATGGAGAAGAAATTGGTGTTGCAAGTAAGCCAATTGTAGCTGGTGATTATGTTCATATCCATAATATTGAAAGTATTAGAGGACGTGGAGACTGGGATGATAAGAAAAAATCTGAAATCACAAATGACATGGTTAAATAAGGAGAGATAAAGCAATGGCTAAAAAAAAATATACATTTCATGGATATGTTAGAAAAGATGGAAAGGTTGGAACTCGTAACTTTGTAGCGGTTATTCCATCTGTAGTATGTGTTTCAGAAGTAGTTGAATCAATTGTAAATAATACTTCCGGAACACAGGGAATTATCCACCATCAGGGATGCTGTCAAACACCTCCTGATTTGGAAAGAATTACAGACTGTCTTATCAAAATTGGAGAAAATCCAAATGTAGGTGCAGTACTTATAGTAAGTCTTGGTTGTGAAGGTGTTGATACAGATAGACTTGAAGCAACAATTAGAAAGACCGGTAAACCTGTTGAAAGAATTAATGTTCAAGAACTTGGTGGTACAAGTCGTTCAATTCAAGTTGGTATGGATAAAGCTCAAAAACTAATTAGAGCTATTTCTGGACTACAAAGAGAAGAGGTGGATATATCTCGATTTGTTATGGGTATAAAATGTGGTGCTTCTGATACAACTTCTGGAATTGCCTCAAATCCTGTAATTGGATATGTAGCAGATAAAGTAGTGGATCTAGGTGGTACTGTAATATTTGGTGAAACAACTGAATTTATTGGTGCTGAACACATACTTCAAAGAAGAGCAAAAAATGAACATGTTGCAAGTGAGATTGGTCGTATTGTAACAGAGATGGAAAATAGAGCTAAAGCAATTGGTGTTGATATGAGAAAAGGTCAACCAACTCCAGGTAATATAAAAGGTGGACTAAGCACAATTGAAGAGAAATCTCTTGGCGCTATAGTAAAATCGGGTACACGAACAATTCAAGGTGTAATTGGTTATACAGAAGCTCCAAAAGGCAATGGCCTTTGGATAAAGGACTCTCCCGGACGTGAAATAGAACTTCTTTCAGGTATGGCAGTTGCTGGTGCCGATGTAATTTTATTCTCAACTGGTCGTGGTGCTCCACAAGGTTTTCCTGTTGTACCCGTTGTAAAGATTTGTGGTAATCCAATTACATATAATAGGATGGAGCATGATATGGATCTAAATGCTGGTTTGATTACCACAGGAGAGAAATCTATTGCTGAAATTGGTGATGAAGCATTTGAAATGTTGCTTCGTGTAGCAAATGGTGAGAAGAGCAAAGGTGAAGCAATTAATTATAATAAATCGATGGACTTCTATTGCTTGGGTCCTGTTATTTAGTAAGAAAAAATCTGTGATTCAATTTTGCTTAAGGTGAATCTTGTTGGATTGCAGTCAAAAATACAATAATTGCTATGTGCCATTAATAGTTTTAGAGGTAAAAATATTAATAGTATAGATTATTAACAAAAATATAAAAGGAGGAGATTATTATGGCTGATTTAAATATTGCTAGAGTAATCATCGGATTGGTAGTGGCTATTGGACTTATCTTTTTTTGTTCAACCCGTACTAAAATTCACGTTTTCGTCGCTATGATTCTAGGGGCAGTTGTAGCTGGTTTGTTCATTGGTTTGCCAATGAATTCTATTACTGGGTCAATTAAAAAAGGATTTGGAGGAACATTAGGATCAATTGGTATTGTTATTGGTCTAGGTGTTATGATGGGTGCTATTTTTGAAGCAAGTGGTGCAGCAAAGAGAATGGCTATTACTTTTATAAATTTATTAGGAGAAGGTAAGGAAGATATAGCTATGGCTATAACAGGTTTTTTTGTTGCTATTCCAGTATTCTGTGATAGTGCATTTGTTATTTTAGCACCTCTTGTAAAATCACTTTCAAGAAAAACTGGTCGCTCTATTGTAACAATTGGCTGTGCACTAGGTGCTGCCTTATTGACAACACACTCATTGATACCTCCAACACCAGGTCCTCTTGCCATTAGTGGCTTCTTTGGACTTGATATGGGTAAATTTATCCTACTTGGTTTTCTTTTTTCTGTTCCTGTTTCTATTGGTGGTATTGTTTATGCCCGATGGATTGGAAAGAAAATTTATAGAATACCAGATCCAAATGATGGTAGTTTATTAATTGATAGACCTTACACAGAAGAAGAACTTAAAAATGATCCTGGTATCATTAATGAAGATAAAATCCCAAGTACATTCTTGTCATTTTTACCTATTGCTCTTCCAATTTTCTTAATCCTTTTAAATACAATGGCTAAAGCTATTGGTATGGCTGAAGGAACAGTTCGTGATCTTATAGCATTGATTGGTGATCCAGTTGTTGCTGTTTTGCTTGGTTTGTTGGTATCAATTTATACTTTAACAAGAAATATAGACAGAAAAGAAGTTGTAAAGTTATTAGATAAATCTATAGAGCAAGCTAGTGTTATTATATTTGTAACAGGTGCTGGTGGTGCTTTAGGTCAAGTCTTAAAAGATAGTGGTGCAGGTGCTGCTTTAGCGCAGATGATGATAAATGCAAATATTCCTGGTATCTTGCTTCCTTTCTTTATGGCATATTTATTACGAATTGTTACAGGATCTGCAACTGTTGGAATGCTTACAGCCGGATCTTTAACTGCTCCAATAATTCTTGAGATGGCAACAGTTAATCCTTACTTAGCTGGTCTTGCTTGTTGTATTGGTTCAATTGGTATTACTAATGTTCATGATAGTTATTTCTGGGTTGTAAATAAATCTATTGGTTTAACTGAGATGAATGATATGTTCAAAATGTGGTTTGGTTGTGTATTAACAATGTCTACAGTTGGTTTTGTAGCATTGATGATTGGTAACATATTTATGTAATTTAAAATTAAATGGTGATTATTTAATAAATTGATCCTAAAATCTTTGATTTTAGGATCATCTGTTTTATTGATATATATGATAGTACTTGTGAATAATGAAATTTTTGCAATTTTTAATTAGAATTGGTCTTTGTTTTTATGCCTTTTAAAAATAATTCTATTTTTTTTAATTATTTCAAAAGAAAATTTTTCAGGGACAGGATCGGGGCCTCCCATATAATTTCTACTACATCGTGCAATTCTTGATACTCCAAGAGCAGTGCCTTTTAGAATTCCATGTTTCGACACTGCTTCCATAAAATAGGTGGAACACGAGGGAGAATATATACAACTGCCACCTATATAAGGAGACAATAAACCTTTGTATAGGTAAATCGGAATTAAAAAAATTTGTTGGATAATTGACTTTAGTTTATTCATAATTCAATAATACTAAAAGAATAAGATATAGACAATAAAAAGTCTCTCTTGATAAAAAAAATCTAATTATATGAGTTTCATGCTAAGTGGTTTTCCAACTTTTTGATGCAGTTTAGTATTTGACTTTTAATTAAAGAAATGATAAATTACCACTGCATTCGATATTTAATATGGAGGACTATAGATATGGCAGGTAATGTTTCAAAGAACGCACGTCGTACAGGTGCACAAGCAATGACAAGTCGCTGGGGCGGCGCAATTAAAATGAAATCAGTATTTGAAAACGGTAAATTACGTCACGTAGCTTATTGTGAAAAGTCTGGTAACACAGCTCGTAAAGCAAAAGATTTAATGTAATATAAAAATTAATCATTTAAATTATGACAAAGAAGTCCAAAGTATCATACTGAGGACTTTTTTTATGTCTCAATAATTCTAAAATTCTGAGTAAAAAGAAAAAAGAATGATTTTTACTATACAAATTTTAAGCAAATTGAAAAAAAATTAAATGAACTAATTTAAAGAAAAATAAAAATTATTTGTTAGTTTGTCATATCTGTAAACATATATACTGCATTAAAACAGATGATTTGTATAATACCAATAAGTTAAAAAAGGTTATTATTTTGATTTAAATGATGTTTTTACTCTAAAATTTAATAAATATTTTGCTATTTTAGTAAAACGTTGGTATAGTGTATCTATTGTTGATAAAAAAATAGTGGTATTTTATGTAGTTGTAATTTCTATGTACTAAATGCATAATTTATATTAAATAAGTTTTGTATGTAAAAAAAAATCTTTTTTTGCTTTTTTTTATATCGAAATTGCACCTCATATGATAAACTATTTTAAGATGTATTTATAATACTAAAACCTATGATATCAAAAATTAGGAGGAAAACCGTGAAACGTTTTTCAATAAGAAAATTAATGTCGGCAATGATAATTTCATTGCTAGTCGTTTCTCTCATCGGATGTAAAACAACTAAGGCTACTGTAGAGGAAGCTCCTGCAGCAAAACCTGTTGTTACCCAACCAGAGAAAAAAGCGGAACAGCCAGCTAAAAAAACTCCTGTTGAAGTTGCACCTGTAGCTGAAGTAGAAGAAATAGAGGCCCCTGTTGTAGAAGAGAAAGCTGCTGTTGTAGAAGAAAAAGCTGCTGTTGTAGAAGAAAAAGCTGCTGTTGAATACCCATTTGGTATTGAACCAGTTGTAAAGAGTGATGAGGATTATCCTGTATTCGATCTTTTCATTGTTCATACAAATGATGTAAATGGTAGCGTAGATGCTACAGCTAATAATGTTGGA
>Ga0307991_1003375_pt1 | contig 10345 bp, 6 predicted proteins | sample EllFjometagen131_FD_203146 | JGI IMG/M metagenome (GOLD analysis project Ga0307991, IMG submission 203146) | Marine microbial communities from Ellis Fjord, Antarctic Ocean - #131 | ecosystem: Environmental > Aquatic > Marine > Unclassified | place: Southern Ocean | collected 2014-10-08 | reverse complement strand
CATCATAATTGGGATTTTTTCTTACTCTTGATTCCCTCATCTTCCATTGGAGATCCACCGGCATATGATCCAAACAAAATTATTTGCTCCGGCTTGTAGTCATGAACCAGTGGCTATATCACAAACTGAATATTTTTTATGGAGATCATTTATTCCAAACCCTGATTTATCTGAATTTATTCTGGATCTTTATAACACACATCTCTTCCTGCTCGAAACTAATTGTATTATAAGCATTCTTCAAAACTAGCCCGATTTACGCAATAAATCGGGCTATCCCGGATACTCCCCGAAGAGTCTCCCCCAGGGCGACTCTTCGAGCCACCTATCCACCACCTTCTTTCCCTTCATCGGATACCAGAGATGATCGTGATAATATTCGCTGGCAAAGATGAAGAGGTTGACCAGCGGGGTGCGGAATAATAGTTTCTGGAATATCTTCAGGGGGCTCCGCCAGAGGAGCATCCCGGTACCGGTCCCCAGGTTCACTCCAACCTTGAAACCCCAGCTCTCTTCCGCTATCTCCGGCATCCCTACGATCTCGATCTCCCGGGGATCACCCTGACCAAGACCGCGTTCAGTCGCGTGGTTGATATATCGGATCGACATCGGGTCAAACCCCATGAGCTTCGCCGCGACCGCGTCGATCGCTACCTGATCGGATGAGGCCAGAATCACATCTTTTTGATACGGGACTAACGTCCTCGGTCCCGGTCCTGATCCGGCGGTAGTACCGTCCATGGTGCAAAAGATGCCAGGGTGAATCTCTTGCTGGATCGCCAGGAGATCAACGATCGTGTCATGGATCCAGGTATGGGTATAGTGACGATTGATGTTCAGCAAACCTCCAAAAGCATTCTTGAGTGCCCCGGTGGTGACCGTGTAGGAGTGGGTCTTGACGGTGGGAAGGTGGACGATATTTTTTCCGAAGAAATAATCCGGAAGATATATCCCATCCGGAAAGATCTCATCCAGGACGACCATCTTCGCTTTCGGCCGATACCGGATCCACTTCATATCCTCGTCTTTAAAGTTATACAATTTGGGGATCCCGTACTTCTCCAGAACCGGACTGAATTTATTATACTTGTCCCCGAGGTCGGCGATCGTCACCACGGTCTTATTGTGAACATCGACCAGGTCATTAAACCCCGACTTCTTCAGCGCCATAATCGTCCCTTCCAGCTGCCATGGGGTGGTATTAGCGCCGGGATAGAGGAGGTGCCAGCTGATATTGTCTTTTAAAATGGTGGTAGCCGCCGGATCCATGCTCTCCCGCATCCCGGCCAGTTCGCAGAGACGCTGATAATCTTCCAGAACCGTCTCCGGGGTTGTTCTGAGAATCGCTACTTTTGATTTTGTCATCTAATCTTTCCTTCAGCAACACACTTACTGTACTGTTAAAATATAACTACTTTAAACCACGAAGGACACGAAGATCACGAAGTCTTTACAATATGATCAAAACTTATTTTTCTATTCAACTATTCTTCGTGTCGTGGTGAATCACTTCGTTTATTCAGGGCGATCTCTTAAATCACTTTTCTGTCTTGTTTTAGCCACCTTCTCCCCATCGATCAGCAGCTCGTGCCGGTTGAGAGTCAAGGATTTCCGGGTCAAAATCGCCGGATGGCCGGTTATCTCGAAGGGCTCGGGAAGACCACTCCAGATAGACCCTTGCCACTCCTTGACAACTTCGCCGCTTACTTTGATAGTTCCGACATTAGAAAGATGGTTGGTTAAGACTTCAACGGTTAAGTTCTTCTCATCCAACTTCAATAGCCATCGTTCTTTAATCATTGCTGAAATCTCTCTTTATTAAATGCTTTCAGATATGCTTCTTTCCCGTCTATCAAACCCGATTCCTGGAGACGGGCAATCGAGTCATCCATCAACTGCATACCAAGATCGGCGCCGTTCGCTTCTTTAGTATTTCCGGCGAACTCTTCGTTTTTATTACTATTCATCGGCGGTGGACTTTTTATATTTACTAATAATTAAGACCGAAGATAGCACCTATTCCCATGACTGTCAAATTCCCAACGGCAGGTTTTTCTTAATATTTCTCGGCGCCGGGAATCGGCCGGATAAAAATAAGGATAAAAATAAGGTCGGGACTTGCGCGCGGTAGATTATTAGCGTATATAATAGGGTAACATTTAACATATTTTGCTACGGAATTTTTCTCTCTCTCCCGAAATACTTCGGGATCCTGATTTGTTCAATATAAATATCAGGACAATAACGCTCGTAGCGGCGACGTTCAGAGGCTACCCGATAAACCCGATTTTGGTAGCCGCAGACTTTAGTTGTAAGGTTTCAGTGAACCCCGTTGCCCCGTGCTCGTATCTGGGTTGTTGTAGCCGCGGTCGGTGACCGCGGATGACAGGGGCCGCGGTCAACGACCGCGGCTACAGTGTTCGAGGCCACCACAGAAAATCGGGATGAAGCATAAGACAACGGGGTTTACTGAAAGCTTACCTTTAGTCTGCGCAGGCAGTGAATATAATGTCTTAAACACGAAGCAATTGCGCACCTTAAAAGGTGCGGCTACCAAAACAAACCCACAAAATCGGGTTTATCGGACAACTTCTTCAGGTCGCCAATAGTGGCTCCGCCGTGGAGGAGCCACTACTAATTTACGCCGGAGGCGCTAATTTATGAAAATAGTATCTTTTTTAATGCTCCTACTTATCCTTCCCGCCGGTTTTGTCAGCGCGCAGGATATCCTCCCTTTTGAACCAAACGACACGCTGGAAGAGATCCGTTACAAGATCGACCAGAACGGCTACAGTTTCACCGTTGATCACAACTGGGTCTTCGACATGTCACCCGGGGAGAAAGCCCGCTTCTTCAGCCGCCGCGCTCCCGCGTTTGCCCGAGCGCTGACCGCCGACACCGGGATCGGCCCCCTGGAGAGCCGCCTGGGGACGGTCGATCTTCCGGCATCGTTTGACTGGCGCGACCATAACGGCCACGCCTATATCGGTGACGTCCGCGATCAGACCCCCTGCGGTTCTTGCTGGGCCTTCGCGGCCTGTGCCGCGGCCGAGGGGACTTACAACTGGGCCAACGGCCTCTATGACGAGAACTGCGTCGACTTCTCCGAGTCTTATCTCATGTGGTGCCTGGGCAGTATCTCCCCATACAGTTCTCATTTTGGAGGCTGTAATGATGGCGCCGACTATGACTATTACGAACTCCTAGCTCTAACCAGCGCGGGAACTACCACCCGGGACGGGGTCTGCACCGAGGCGAATTTCCCCTACCAATCTACCGCGCCGGCTTCTTGTGATCCATATTTAACCTACCCCCGGGTCCAGTTTGAATCCTGGCACCGGATAGACTGCGGTGATATCGAGGCGATCAAGACCGCGATTATGACTTATGGTGTCGTTGACGCAGCGGTATATGCCGGTAATGCTTTCAGCGGATATGACAACGGCATCTACGAAGATGACAATACCGACTGCGATGGTACCCCTTGCTACGATACCACCACCAACCATGCCATCTCACTGGTCGGCTGGGATGATTCCCCGCCGGAAGGCGGGGGCGGATGCTGGATTCTCCGTAACTCCTGGAACGAGAGCTGGGGAGAATCGGGCTATATGCGTATCCGTTACACCTCCGCCGCCGTATCCTGCGCGGTCTGCTACCTGGTCTACGAACCGCCGACCTCACCAACCCCCACACCGGTAGGGTATCATACGCCGACACCCACGCCCTCGATCACGCCGACACCGGAGGGGTTCCATACCCCTACGCCATCGCCCACCCCATCTACCACCCCCTCCCCCGCTCCTTACTCCATCCCGTTTTCGGAAAATTTCGAAGGAGCCTGGTCAGGCGGCGCTCCCGAGGGCTGGATGAAGGAATACATAATGGGAACCAATGACTGGACTCAAGCTGCTGGGGGCTACTATGGCCATCCGGCTTCGGCTCACGGCGGTTCCTACAACACCTGCTTCTTTTATAATGGCTGGTCTGATATAGTCACCCGCCTGATCTCACCCCGGCTTGAGTTCGGACCCAACATCTTCAATACTCGACTGACCTTTTGGCTGGCCATGGAGGAATGGTGCTATGAGGGAAATTGCGATCAGGATGAACTCTCCGTCTACTACCGGACATCCGGCAGCGGTTCATGGAACCTGCTGACCCACTACGACACCTCACTCCCATCCTGGACCGAACGGACCGTCGATCTGCCAAACCCGAGCAATGATTATTATATCTGTTTTCAGGGTACCGCCAATTACGGCTACGGGATCTGCGTCGATGATCTGCTGGTTACCGGGGAAGCCGGTGCTCCAGTTACCCCCACCCCAACCACATTGGAACCGACACCATCACCCACCCCATCAACCTCTTGTGACTACCAGGTCTCGGGGGGTGTATACAACCGAGATACCGCAGACCCGATTCCTAATGCTGAAGTCTGGCTCGAATTCTCAGACCATGAAATTTATGGAACCTTCACAAATTCATCCGATGGATACTACTCCATATGGACGTGCATACCGCGTGCCCCCGGAGAGGTGCTGGTCTGGGCCAGCCACCCGGATTACATAACCGGAAGTGGATCCACAACCTGGGATTGCTATGCCTACCGGGGGGTTGACATTGAACTCGACCGGATCTTTCCTCCCTCTCCAACCCCGACCTGCGGACCCACTATCTCTCAACCAGGCTTTCTACTCACCGGGGGAGACTATGATGGAGACGGCAGTTCCGATCCGGCTGTCTTCCGAGGCAGCACCGGTCTCTGGGCGATCCGGGGTGTAACCCGGTCCTACTTTGGAACCGTTGATGACCTCCCCGTCTCCGGAGATTACAACGGTGATGGGACCACAGATATCGCTCTCTTCCATCCCTCCTCCGGACTCTGGGCGATTCGGGGGATAAGCCGGGTATATTACGGCTCTGCCATTGAATTCCCCTGCCCCTCTGACTATAACGGCGATGGCAGTGCCGATATCGCGGTCTTCCGGGGTGAAAGCGGACGCTGGGCTGTACGCTCCATCACCCGGGTATATTTTGGGGGGAGTAACGACCGTCCCATCCCCGACGATTATACCGGCAGCGGCACCGCGAATATTGCTATGTTCCGCCCCGCCGACGGCCTCTGGGCTCTCCGGGATATCTCCCGGGTATATTTTGGAGCCGCGGATGACTGGCCTCTCCCGGCCGATTATGATGGAGACGGGTCCGCCGATATCGGGATCTTTCGTCCCCGGTCCGGGGGCCTCTGGGCAGTTCGGGGGGTAACTCGACTTTACTTCGGCAACTGCCTAGACTGGCCGGTCCCGGCTGATTACCGGGGCCAAGGTGTCGACGACATCACCATCTTCCGGCATAGTTCCGGCCTCTGGGCGGTCGAAGGTATCACCCGTGCATATTTCGGGGCCGGAGACGATATTCCGGTGACACGATAAAGACGTTAAAAAACAAACGTTAAAGAGAAAGAACGTTAAAGATCGTTAAAGGCCGGATACTGGGAAGTGGGGAATGGGGAATGGATGCAAGATGGGGGATACAGGATGCGGGATCTACGCGCTGGCTACCCACCCCCGCCCCGAAGATGAAATCGGGGGTTATCGGGGCTCCGATGGTCAGTAGTTGTGGGAGAGGTTTTTCGAAGATCAGGTCGTAGATCCGGCAGGACTGACGGACAGAATGACTGACAACCTCGATCCAGGCTGTACCTGGTAATCGGGCTTACCCCGAAAATACACATTCGGGATGCAAGCAAAAAGCCCTCCCACAAGGGTATAAGAGGCGGAAAGGCAGAGGGCAATAGTCTTGTCCATAAATTGTCTTGTCAAAAATAAAGGGGGGGAGGTAGAGGGAACTTATGCGAATTTTGCATCTTTTTGCGGCCAAAAAAAGGGGCCGAGGTGAGGAATAAAAAGCGAATATCGAACCTCAGAATATCGAAGTTCGAATATCGAAGTTTAAAAAATTAGGCGAGGCAACTTCGGAGTTCGACATTCGGAATTCGATATTCTATATTCGTTTTTAATTGGGGCCGAGGCAGAGGAAAAAAGACTGAACTTGGAACGGTGAAAAGATGAACGTTCAACATTCAACGCTCATCATCTGTTGACGTAGCGGCTTATACTCGATAAATATATTTGCTTCTTAACCTTCGTGGTTAAAATATTCTGACAACTCAGACAAAAAAGGAGTCCTGATGAAGTACCTGATAACAATTATTTCCCTGCTGATATTATCCGTCTCCTATTCACCCCGGACACCAGCCCAGACTTTCGAGCTTGATTATTCGACCTACCTGGGCGGGAGTGATTCAGACGACTATGGCAGAGCTATCGCGGTAGATTCAAACTACAATATTATCGTTGCCGGCTATACAGATTCCGATGACTTTCCGACTGCAAATCCATACCAATCAACTGAGGGCGGCGGAATCTTCCAACCCGACGCCTTCCTGAGTGCTATCTCCTCATCCGGTTCCACTCTTATCTACTCCACCTACCTGGGTGGGGAGGGTTCTGACCGGTGCTACGATCTGGCGCTCGACAGTCTTGACCGGCCTTACCTGACCGGTTCTACTACATCTGAAGACTTCCCAACTTTACATCCCTATCAAGCCTCCCTTGCAAGCTTTACTTATGATGGTTTCGTAACCCGGTTCACTTCCAGCGGATCGGCACTGAGTTACTCCACCTACCTGGGGGGGAGCATCGGGACCGAGGTCTCTTATCAAATCACTGTCAACGCGGGGTTCCGCGCCCATCTAACCGGCATAACTCACTCCACCGACTTTCCTACCATTAACTCGTACCAGGGAGAATATGGAGGTGGTAGCTACGACGCGTTTCTTAGCATCCTATCTCCTGCCGGATCGGTCCTCTCTTACTCCACCTACCTGGGGGGCACCAACCGAGATGATGGATTCGCCATTGCTGTGGATACAAACAATCGCGTCTATGTGGCCGGATTTACCGAATCAACCGACTTCCCTCTGGTTGATCCCTACCAATCCAGTTACGGAGAAGGAGAAGGAGATATATTCTTTACCGCCTTCACCTTCCTGGGGGGGGAGCTACGATATTCCACTTATCTGGGGGGAGAGGGAGCCGATTACGTTTCATCCATTAATCTGACCACTGACAACCAGGCCTGGCTCACTGGATTTACATCATCCACCGACTTTCCCATGGCCAATCCGTACCAATCCAGTTACGGCGGCGGGGATTGGGATATCTTCGTATCCCGCTTCTCATCTACCGGCTCGACCCTTAACTCCTCATCATATCTGGGAGGCAGCGAAAACGATGCCGGAAAAAGCATTACCATTGATTCATTCAACAATCCCTGTCTGACCGGATATACCTATTCGGAAGACTTCCCGACCGTGAACTCCTATCAATCAGCTCTGGCCGGGGGTGGAGGTGACCAGGACGCAATTCTCGTCCGCCTATCTTCCTCCGGTTCCTCCTTGAGCTATTCCTCTTATCTGGGTGGTGCTGGAAATGATTTGGGAGAAGGCATTACAATTGATGATATGGATCGTGCCTATCTTACCGGGAGGACCAAATCTGAAGATTTTCCGACTCTTAACCCATATCAATCTTTTCGGCCGGGAACCTCTAGCGCCTTCGTCAGCCGCTTCCTGCTCATAACCCCGACCCCCACACCAATCGGGTACCATACCCCAACTCCGACTATCACACCCGTCCCAACCGCTTCTCCCACCATAACAGTGACACCATCGGTGACGCCAACTCCATCGGTGCAACCATCACCAACACCGATTCCGCCGACACCGACACCAATTCCGCCCACACCGGTCCCTCCCACACCAACACCGATTCCACCCACACCAACACCGATTCCACCAACACCAACACCGGTTCCACCAACACCAACCGCCATCCCGCCGACACCGACACCGGTTCCGCCCACTCCAACACCGGTTCCGCCCACTCCAACACCGGTTCCATCGAAGACAACGACACCGGTCCCAACCAAGACACCAACACCGGCTACGCAAACACCAACTCCAACGGCCACAATAATCCCGACGCCAAGTGTTACGCCAACACCCGTGGGTTACAAGACTCCAACACCCACACCAAGCAGCATACCGACAACAACCTCCACGCCAACAACAACACCGACACCAAGCAGCATACCAACGGCAACCTCCACGCCGACAACAACACCAACACCAACTCCCCACTCTCCACTCCCCATCATCGACTTCAACGGGGACGGGACCGGCGATATCGCCATCTACCGGGAGACCTCCGGTCTCTGGGCGGTCCGGGGGTTAACTCGAATTTACTTCGGCGGCATCAACGATAAGATCGTCCCCGGTGACTATGACGGGGACGGGACAACCGATATCGGGATCTTCAGGGTATCCAGCGGACTCTGGGCGATCCGGGGGACCACCCGAATCTACTTCGGTGCCGTATCTGACCAAACGGTTCAGGGAGATTATAACGGCAGCGGAACCGCTATACCCGGGATCTTTCGGGAGTCCAGCGGCCTCTGGGCAATTAGGGGGATCACCCGAGTCTACTTCGGTTCGGTCAGCGATTATCCGGTCCCCGGATACTACGATGGAGACGTAACCAATGATATCGGGATCTTCAGAGGGAGTTCCGGCCTCTGGGCGATCCGGGGAATTACCCGGGTCTACTTCGGGAGTATCACCGATGAGACCGTCCCCGGCAATTATACCGGAGACAGGATCTGGACACCCGGAATCTTCCGGTCTTCCTCCGGCCTCTGGGCGATACGGGGGACCACCCGAATCTACTTTGGAGGTTCCTCCGACCAGACTATCCCCGGTGATTACATTGGAGACGGAACCGATGATATCGGCATCTTCCGGGAGACCTCCGGTCTCTGGGCGGTGCGGGAGGTAACCCGTGCTTACTTCGGGACCACCGGTGATACGCCGGTGACGAGGTAGAGAATGGTAAATGGGGAATAGTAAAGAGGAAAATCAGTAATCGGTAACTTGCCCAACTATAGTTACCGATTACTGGTTGCTAATTGCTGAGGAATATCCTCAACATGCCTTGTTGCAATCCAAAGGCTCCCACAAATATATCCAGCAAAATAACTAAGGTTTTAGTGAACCCCTTTGCCCCATGCTCGTAGAGGCGACCTTCAGGTCGCCATCGTGTAACAACCTACCCCGGTCCCGGCGGCAAAGGTTCACGTACGAGAGGAAGTAGTTCACTGAAAGCTTATAAAAAATAACACAAAATAGTGTGCATAATTTTTCGATCGAAATAATATGCACACTATTTTACCCCGTGATTTAGGAATATTTATATATCCCAATCATACCGTGGCAAATTATCTTCTTAGTTATCCAATTATTCTCAAAAGAAGAGCCTGATCATGAACCTACTTTCTCGGGTTAATCATCCAGATATTAAAAAACCCTCTTTATAAAATTATCCACAAATTTCCTGGCTTTCTCTCCTCCCCAATCATCGGGAAGTAATTCGGCGGGAAGATGGGGGTCACGGGCATAAATAGATTGGTAATCCCAGATGATATGTTCCTTTAGTATCCGACTTGAAACATCTTTCTCCCGGGGGTTTTTCTTGATCCTGGCGGTCAATATCTTTTGTTTCTCGACATATCGTTCAATGAAATCCAGATATTTCCTGTGGATGCCCTTAATGTCCCAGAATTTCAGTGCTAATATGGACTCCGAGAACCCCTGGAACTCGGCGGCTATTATCTGAAATACATACTCGGATAACTTTAACTTCTCGATATACTGCCTGATGACTTCAGTAAAATCGTGCGGGGAAATCCAGATACTCCTCTGAACTTTTCCAAATCCCAGCATCTTAAGAAAACCCCGGAGACTATTTCTTGAATCTCGTTTTTTCTCCGGGATATCAAATACGACAATCCTCCATTTTTTATCCCAGTTACGAGGAAACTGCTGAATCGATGCCTGATGTTTCTTGATATAGTTCTTCCCCTGTCTGGTCAGCCGGATATGGATCTTTTTTTTCTTTTCTGTCCTGTATTTCTCAATATGCCCTTCCTCGGTCAACCGCCGGATCGCGTTATAATATGATCCGGGTTTATAAGGAGTTCCCATCTTAAATTTCCGGCAGGGATCTGAAAGATGAATCAAAAACCCTTCTTTCAGCAAGATCAGAATTTCTTCCTTCAAAGTCGGCATTGTAACTCTCCTAATTGTTAAATTAGATAGGGCCTGTCCCATTAGCGGATGGCCATTGGCATTAAGCAAGTTACGACAAAGTACGCTTTAACAAAAGGAGTGATTTTGACTGTAAATTAAAATAAGGCATGCTATAATTGGATTTCGACCAAA
>Ga0307991_1003374_pt1 | contig 10345 bp, 7 predicted proteins | sample EllFjometagen131_FD_203146 | JGI IMG/M metagenome (GOLD analysis project Ga0307991, IMG submission 203146) | Marine microbial communities from Ellis Fjord, Antarctic Ocean - #131 | ecosystem: Environmental > Aquatic > Marine > Unclassified | place: Southern Ocean | collected 2014-10-08 | reverse complement strand
ATCATATTTTCGGAGGTAAAAAAATGGCAGAAATAAAGGCTATAATTTTTGACCAGGATGGAGTCATTATTGATACCGAAAGGGACGGCCATCGAGTAGCTTTTAACAAAACCTTTAAGGAATTCGGTTTTGATTTTAAGTGGGATGTAAACTATTACCATGAATTGCTCCAGGTTTCCGGCGGTAAAGAGAGAATGCGGCATCATCTGCATACCAAAGGATTTGGTAGAGAGATAAAACCTGAAGAAGAGGATAAGCTAATTAAGGCAATGCATAAGCGAAAAACAGAGATTTTTATTGAGCTTATTAAGGAAGGTGCTTTGCCTTTAAGGCCGGGCATTAAGCGAATAATGAAAGAGGCTATGAACAGAGGGCTCAAAGTCGGTATTTGTACTACTTCCAATGAGAGAGCGGCACATGCCGTAGCTTATGAGGTACTAAAAGATATAAAGTTTGATTTTGTACTGGCCGGTGATGTGGTGAAAAAGAAGAAACCCGCCCCGGAGATTTACTTACTTGCCCTGGAAAAAGGTTGTTTAAAAGCGCAAGAATGTATTGTTGTTGAAGATTCCCGCAATGGTCTTTTAGCTGCCAAAGCAGCCGGTATGAATGTGGTAATTACCACTAATCACTATACCGAAAAGGAAGATTTAAGAGAAGCTGATATTATAGTAACCTGTTTAGGTGACCCGGATGGTGAGAAAGGTGTGCTGAAACAGGGTGGACAAGCTATCAATTATAATGGTATATTAGGAATAGATCAACTTATTGAATCTTTTCCTCCTTATTAACAAAGAAAGAAAAAGAAGTAAAGAGAAAGAAACTACTACTACTACTACGGTTACTATTTCTTTCTCTTTTCAAAGTACCCCACTAAAGTTTACACTAACCATATTTTTTAAAGGTTGAAAGATAGCCTTATAAATCTCTAAGTAGAAAGTTTGTTTTCTTGAAGAAGGTATATCTGAACAGAAAAAGTACGTAAGGAAAAGTTATTTTACATCTACATATATTACTATTATTAATTACTTCTATAAACATAAAACATAAATTTTAAACATAAATTTTGCAAATTAGTCAAATCTTTAATCAAGCGGTAATTTGATTATAATAACAAAAGTCTAAAATTTAACAAAGCTAGAGATAGAAACAAACAAAGAAGTAATTAAAAAATATGTAAAATCATAAAGCAAGGAAGGAGGGGACGGAACAGGTAAAGTTTGGATTTTAGAAACATCACGCCTGTGAAAACTCGGGTATTGATTAATAAAATCTTAAAAAAATGTATGGAGGTACAAAATGAAAAGAATAAATAAATTACTTATTATTACAATTGGTATTTTGGTTATTACTTCTTTGGTTGGATTTACAACCGCACTTGCATTTAACGAAAATCCCATGTTCGCGGAAAAGGTAAAAAAAGGAGAACTACCACCGGTTGAAGAGCGTTTACCTAAAGAACCCCTTGTGGTGACACCCTATGATGAAATTGGCACATACGGAGGCACGTTGCGGGGGGTTTCCATCTCATATGAGTCTGGGACTTCAGAGATCATGTCTTGGCGCCAGGTCAATATGGTCCGATTTAGTGATGACTGCTCAACAATCGTGCCGAACGTGGCAAAGGAATGGAAATGGAACGATGACTATACCGAGATTACCTTTACCTTGCGGGAAGGTCATCGCTGGTCCGACGGCGCACCATTCACTGCTGATGATGTAGTCTTTTGGATGGATGATATAATTTTGAATAAGGAAATCCACAAAGTTACACCATCACCCTGGACTGATATGGGGCCTAGTGTTGAAAAAATAGATGATGTTACGGTCAAATTCAAATTTGATAAGCCGTTTATGGGATTGCTTTATTTTTGGGGCGGTGGTGGGTCTTATTTTGTCCCCTGGGTACCCCAGCATTTTCTACAGAAGTACCATATCAAATATAACCCCAATGCAAATGAGGAAGCTATAAAGAACGGGTTCGATAACTGGGTGCAGCAGTTTAGTTCTTATTGGAATAAATGGAAAGATGCAATTGTTTCTAATGCTTACGGGTTGGAAGTGCCGACTCTTGGAAGTCATATCCTGCTGAAGGAGCCCACAACCCAACGTCGTGTCTTTGTTGCTAATCCATATTACTTCAAGGTAGATACGGCAGGCAATCAGTTACCTTACATTGATTATCACGATGAACGCTTTCTCGAAAAACAGTTATGGCCGCTTGAGATTATGAATGGTAATGTCGACCAGAAGGCTCAAAATATGCCGCTAAACATTTATCCGGTTTTGAAAGAGGATGAAGAGAAGGGTGATTATACGTTACAGCTCCCTCTCGGCCAGGTTGGTCCGACCTTTATCTTTAATCAAACAGAAAAAGATCCTGTACTCGGAAAGATTTATAGTGATGTTAGGTTCCGATATGCCATGTCTCTTGCCATTAATCGTGATGAAGTGAACGAAACTCTTTTCCTCGGGCTTGGCACACCGGAACAGGCCCTGCCTCAAAATGTACCGTATGTGACTGAGGAAGACAAGAAATTTATGACCGAATATGACCCCGAACGTGCCAACCAACTTCTCGACGAGATGGATTTAAAAAAGGGACCGGACGGTATTCGGATACGCTCTGACGGCAAACCGCTAACTATCCTATGGGAGTACACATTGCAGTACGTCTGGTCAGCTGAGTTTCCTGCTTTGATTTCAGAATACTGGCAGAAGGTGGGCGTGAATGTACTTCTCAAGGAAGTAAATACTCAACTTTGCCGCGATAAACAAAAATCAAACACCCTGGATATTACCAGTGAATGGATGGCTCCATACGAACCATCCATGATTGCAACACCTGAGCTTTTTGGTCCTCCCTACGATACACTCTGGCCACTTATGGGACTTCCCTGGTTAGACTGGAGGAACAGCGATGGCAAGAGCGGTGAGGAGCCACCGAGCTGGGTGAAGCGCCTCTGGGAGATTGCCAAGGAATTTAAGACAGCAGTTCCGGGCTCGGAAAAGTATATGGAGCTTGGGAAGGAAATAATTGCAATCAACTTGCAGAATTTAGTTGTCATCGGCACTCTGGGTGAAATACCATTAATAACTGTGGTCAATAACAGGCTGGGTAATGTACCTGAATGGAAAATCAACGCTACCTACTTTGGTTACTCCTATCCTTATCAAGCCGATCAATGGTACATTAAATAAATACTTGGTCTATAGTTCTTAAAATGTGATATTGGATCCGGGTGAAACCTACAGATCCACCCGGATCCAATAGATTTTCATATAAAAGGAACAGACAATTAATAACCTTTTTAGAGAAGGAGAAACGGTAAATGTTTCATTTGATAACACGGCGTATTGCTGCCCTTTTGGTTACCCTGTTTTTGATATCAATTATTGCCTTTATTATTATTCAACTCCCGCCGGGAGATTTTGTTGATGCCTATGCAGGCAAAAAAACGCAAGGTGGCGTCATTATTACCCAGGATGAGTTAGATGTGATGCGTGTTCGGCTGGGTATGGATAAACCACTTTACCAACAGTATCTAAAATGGATAGGTGGTGTAGTAAGAGGGGATCTGGGATTTTCATGGGAGTACCACAGACCTGTCAAGGATGTGATTGGTGAGCGGTTACCGCTGACACTTGTCATGGTCTTCGCTACGCTGGTGTTTACCTATATGGTTGCAATTCCTATAGGGATATATTCGGCTGTACGGCAGTATTCGGTAGGTGACCACATTGCAACCTTATTAGGATACCTTGGCCTGGCAACACCGGGATTCCTGTTTGCACTGGTTCTGTTGTACCTGGGCCAGAAGTGGTTCGGTATGAACGTTGGCGGGCTCTTTTCGCCGGAGTTCGAAGACGCAGCTTGGAGCTGGGCTAAATTTGCGGATGTGCTCAGCCATCTTTGGGTGCCCGTGATTGTCCTTGGAATGGCCGGTACTGCCTTCCAGCTACGTACTATGCGTGCCACCCTTCTTGATGAGTTAAATAAGATGTATGTTACGGCTGCCCGTGCTGGTGGTATTCCCGAATTTAATTTGCTCATAAAGTATCCTGTTCGTATGGCACTTAACCCTATTGTTGCTACTTTAGGCTGGGAATTAAGTAAAGTTATTTCGGGTGCACCTATCATAAGTATAGTATTGTCCTTGCCGACCATTGGCCCCCTGTATGTCAATGCGCTTTTGAATCAGGACATGTATCTAGCCGGTGCCTTGATTTTGATTTACTGTATACTGGTAATTGTTGGTACTTTTATCTCCGATATACTTCTCATGATTTTGGATCCACGCATCCGTTTAGGGGGAAAAGGTTAAAATGGCAAACAAAGGTTATATAGATGTCAACAACAAAAAAGTACACAGGATAGACTACGCTACCCATTGGCAGCTTATGTGGTGGAAGTTTCGGAAAAATCGTATGGCTATGATAGCAGTCGGTGTACTCGGCATATTTCTAATCATTTCCCTTTTTGCTGACTTTATTGCTCCCTACAAATCTGGTACCCGTAATATTAATTATCTTCAGGGGCCACCTATTAGGGTCCATTTATTAGACGACAAGGGGAATTTTCACTTTCATCCGTTTATTTACGAGATGGTCAAAAAGCGTGATCCGGTAACTTATCGGGTGAGTTATGTAACAGATACATCCAAAAAGATCCCTCTTCGGTTCTTTACCCGAGGTGAAACCTACAGGTTATGGGGGTTGTTTGAATCTAATTTGCATCTCTTTGGGATTGATGGGGGATTTATAAATCTTTTCGGTACGGACCAGTTGGGGAGAGATCTTTTTTCGCGCATTATGTACGCAACCCGTATATCTCTTTCGGTGGGAGCCGTCGGTGTATCTTTTGTATTTATCTTAGGGCTTATTATGGGTGGTATTGCCGGTTACTTAGGTGGCCAAACCGACGAGTTGATTATGCGCCTTATGGAGTTTATCAGGTCGATTCCAACTATTCCCTTGTGGTTGGCAATGGCTGCCGCTCTGCCGCGGGAATGGTCATCGCTAAAAATTTATCTGGCAGTTACTATAATTCTCGCTTCTGTCGGATGGACCAATCTGGGGAGGCGGGTACGAAGCAAACTAATTTCGATTAGGGAGGAGGATTTTATCCTTTCTGCTCGACTGGCCGGGTGCAGTGATGCCAGAATTATTATTCATCATATGTTACCGTCTTTTATGAGCTACATAATCGTAGACCTGACTATTTCTTTTCCCTACATTATATTGGCCGAGACATCCCTAAGTTTTCTTGGCCTGGGGCTTCGTGAGCCCATCGTAAGCTGGGGAGTATTGTTATATTCAGCCCAGAATATCCAGACCCTTGCTCAAATGCCCTGGTTACTTATTACTGGTCTATTTATTGTTATTTCTGTGCTTGCCTTTAATTTTATGGGAGATGGCCTACGGGATGCCGCGGATCCTCTGGCAAAATAAAAAAGGAGAAGATTAAAATGGAGAAAAAACTTTTACTAAAAGTAAAAAATTTACAAATTTCCTGGTTGTTGGACAAAGCCCTTATTCCCATCATTTGCGGTATAGATTTTAGTCTTAAAGCAGGAAAGGTGTTAGCCTTTGTGGGTGAAAGTGGTTGTGGTAAAAGTGTTTCCTCTCTGTCCCTTCTCCGTCTTTTAGCAAAAAAACTAAAAATTATAGGTGGTGAAATTCTGTTTTACGGGCAAAATGGCGAGGAAACATTGGATATGGCTAAAATTAATCCCAGAGGGAAGGATATGCAAAAAATTCGCGGGGGTATGGTATCGATGATATTTCAAGAACCCATGAGTTCTTTTTCACCATTGTATACCATCGGGTACCAAATAATGGAGGTTATACAACTTCATAAAAACACTTCCAGAGAAGAAGCAAAGAAAATTACGGTTGAGCTTTTTAAAAAAGTTGGAATCGGCGATGCCAAAAATGCAGTCAACCGCTATCCTTATGAATTTTCCGGCGGAATGCGCCAACGTGCTATGATTGCTAAAGCTCTTTCCTGCAATCCTTTACTTCTAATTGCTGACGAACCGACGACTGCCCTGGATGTTACCATACAGAATCAGATTCTTAATCTAATGTATGACGTGAAGCAAGAGTTCGGGACCTCAATCATCTTCATTACCCACGACCTGGGTGTAGTGGGGCAAATAGCTGATGAGGTTGCTATTATGTATATGGGTAAGATTATTGAACAAGGGACTACGAGAGAAATATTTAAGAATCCAAAACATCCCTATACAATAAAATTACTTGAAGCTGTTCCACGACTGGGTAATTTGGAAGCCCGTAGGCGCCTGGAGACCATTCGGGGAAATGTTCCTGGTTTGTTTGATCGTCCGACCGGCTGTGCATTTCGCCCCCGGTGCGATTATTTTATGCCCGGTATATGTGACACTACTTTTCCAGATCTCAGGGAAGTTTCTAAAGACCACAAGGTTGCCTGTTATCTGTATGAATATGGAGAGAGTAATTAATGAGTACATTAATAGATATTAAAAATTTAAAAGTGTATTTCCCGGTGGGTCGGTCTAATCTTTTTACTAAAAGTAAATTTTTTCTACGGGCAGTCGATGGTGTAAGCTTTAAAATTAACAAAGGTGAGAATCTTGGGCTTGTTGGAGAAAGCGGGTCAGGCAAAACGACTCTTGGCCGCTCAATTCTTCGTCTAATTGAACCAACCAATGGTCAGGTTATATTTAAAAATAAAAACGAGATGATAGATATTGTTAGCTTGAAGCGCAATAAGCTGCGTAAGCAATGGCGACACATGCAAATGATTTTTCAGGATCCCTATTCATCACTTAATCAGCGAATGACCGTAAAGGAAATTATCGGTGAGTCTCTTATAGCAAATCGCCTTGCGAGTGGCAAAGAATTAGATAAACAAGTTGAGGAAATTGCCCTCCTTTGCGGGCTTAAAACGAGACAACTCAGTCGCTATCCCCATGCATTTAGTGGGGGTCAGCGTCAACGGATTGCTATTGCAAGAGCGCTGATTATGCATCCGGAATTTATTGTTTGTGATGAACCGGTTTCAGCGTTGGATGTTTCTATTCAGGCGCAGATATTAAACCTTTTAAAAGATTTACAGCAGCAATTGAGCCTTACTTATCTGTTTATTGCTCATGATTTGAGTGTAGTTTCTTATGCCTGTAATCGGGTTGCCGTTATGTACCTTGGTCGATTGGTTGAAATTGCTAATACCGAAGAGATATACTATACACCAAAACATCCTTATACCGAATCGCTTATGGCAGCGATTCCACCCGACGACCCGGATTTGCCTATGCAAAAGGCAAAACTTAAAGGGGAGCAGCCCAGTCCGGTCAACCCGCCTTCGGGTTGTACTTTTCACCCTCGTTGCCCCTATGCGGATAACGATCGTTGTATAAATGAAGTACCAGAGCTCCGAGAAATATCTAAGGGGCATTTTGTCTCCTGCCATTATGCGGAAAAGATTTCTCTTAAAGGTGCTTTAGAACATAAAACAACAGTAGATTTTAGAGGCGTTGAGAACAATCAGCAGATTGATGATATGCGCAAAAGGCGTAATAAGATTGTTACGAACCAAAAGAAACAATAATTTGAGGCGATATTATGAAAGAGAAAAATTTCTTATTCATTACTGCAGATCAGTGGCGGGCCGAGTGTTTATCTGTCCTGGGGCATCCGACTGTTAAAACGCCAAATCTTGACGCTTTAGCAGCCGATGGCGTTCTATTCCAAAATCACTTTGCACAGTGTATACCCTGTGGTCCGAGTCGGGCATCAATTTATACCGGGATGTATTTGCAGAATCATCGGTCGCTGGAAAACGGAACACCGCTGGATGCACGCCATACTAATATCGCGTTGGAATTTAGAAAACTTGGTTACGACCCTGCTCTTGTGGGATATACTGATACTACACTGGACCCGCGTATGTATTCACCTCATGATCCAAGACTAAAGACTTATGAGGGTATACTTCCCGGATTTAACTGCCTGGCAATGTCTAGTGAAAACTTCCCCGAACCATGGGCGCGATGGCTGGAAGAACGTGGCTACAAAGTACCTGAGAATCCTCGTGATCTCTATTATGTACCTGTAGAGGGATATCCAGGGGCTGAAGAACGTGGGAAAACCTACTCTCCTGCACCCTATTCAAAAGAAGAAAGTGAAACTGCTTTTGTAACTTATAATGCCTTAAAGTTCATTCGTAGGCCGAGTACCAGACCATGGTTCCTTTACATCAGTTATCTGAAACCGCATCGGCCGTATCTTGCTCCGGAACCTTATAATCGGCTCTACCGTCCTGATGACACTCCGAATTTTAAGCGTGCATCTTCACCGGAAGAAGAGGCAAATCAGCATCCGTTCCTTGCTTGGCTCTTAGAGCAGAATTTAAATAGCGGTTATTATTCTGCCAGTATATACCCCAGAGATGATAAATCAATGCGGCAATTACGCGCTACATATTACGGACTAATGACAGAAGTTGATGATAACATTGGCAGGATTATAACACTTCTTAAAGAGACCAATCAGTACGAAAATACTGTTATTATTTTTACCAGTGATCATGGCATCCACTTAGGGGAGCATTATTTGTTGGGGCACGGAGCTTACTTTGATCAGGATTTCCATGTGCCTCTTATTATACGGGCACCGGGTAGAAAAAAGCAACAGCATCGCGGTCGTATGATAGATGCATTTACCGAGAACATCGATATTTTTCCAACCATTATGGATATGTTTGGAGCTAATATTCCGATACAGTGTGATGGCCGTTCCCTTGTTCCTTTTCTTATAGGTGAAAAACCGGAAAAATTCCGCACCGAAGTACATTGGGAGTACGATTTCCGCTATTCGGGTTATCTGCCACCTGGCAAAGAATCAGGTATTGGTTTTGATGAATCTTCTCTTAATGTTATCAGGGATGAACATTACAAATATGTGTACTTTGCAGCTATGCCGGATCTTTTATTTGATTTAAAAAAAGACCCGGAGGAGTTGCATAATTTGGCAGAAGATCCGTCATATACGGCGATAGTCCTTAAATATGCACAAAAGATGCTATCCTGGCGGATGGCGAACGATGAACGTACCTTGACCTATATGTTAGCAGGACCGAAAGGTATGGTTAAACGGCCACGATCTTATAAGTAGATAAACCCAGTGATTGTTTCTACGAGGTTTCATATCTGTTAGTTAAAAGAGATTTATATTCAGTTACCGGTATTCTACGTCTTACACATTCTGAAATAGCTGTAAAAATCGATTCTGTATGAGAATAAAACATTTTATATCCTTCACAAACCCAGTTTAAACCGGTTTCTCCGGAAGGTGTTTTCTTTAACCGGTTGGAAGGGCATCCCCCATAACAAAGTTTAAGATAAGGGCATTCTTTACAGATAAGGGGTAGGGATTTTATTTTATTCAGACCAAAGTTCTTTTGAAAATCAGAATCTACCATGTTAGTTAAGTTTGTTGAGTGAATATTTCCCAGTAGATTTTCTCTAAATACAAAATGATCACAGCTATACAGATTACCATTATGTTCCAGAACAACGTTTCTCCCGCATACAGGGGAATGTACACAGAGTGAAGATGGATAACCAGCATATATTCCTACCATGGTCTCAAAATTTTGTACAAATATTCGTCCTAAATCCTGTTTTATCCATAGATCAAATACTGTGTTTAAAAAATTTCCCCATTGTTGCGGGCTTACTGTACAGTATGAAACCCCACCCTTTTCTTCTGGTTCTACAATTGGAATAAACTGCATAAAAGTTGAACCTTTACTCTTTAGGAAGTTATATACTTCTTGAGGATAATCTCCATTATCACTTTGTACAGCAGTCAGGGTATTGAAATCAACATTATACTTTTTCAGAGCATCCAAACCCTTCATTACAGTGGAAAATGTTCCCACTCCGGAATGATCTTTCCTGAACCTGTTATGAAGCTTCTCCGGTCCGTCAATACTAATTCCGACAAGAAAATTGTTATCTTTAAAAAATTTTGCCCAGTCATCATTTAATAGAATACCGTTTGTTTGGAAAGCATTGGTAATTTTCATTCCTTTTCTTCTATATTTATTTTGAAAATCGATTGCTTTTTTATAGAAACTGATTCCCCTAAGTGTCGGTTCTCCTCCCTGCCATGTAAAATTAACCTCTGTTGTATCGCATGGCTGACCGTTTATATATTGCCTTACAAGGGTTTCAAGGGTATCTTCTGACATCCGGAAATCCGTCTTTTTTTTATATGGAAAAAGTTTTTCTTTTCCAAGATAAAAACAGTATTCACAAGCAATATTGCAAACAGGACCAATAGGTTTTATTAAAAC
>Ga0307991_1003372_pt1 | contig 10346 bp, 11 predicted proteins | sample EllFjometagen131_FD_203146 | JGI IMG/M metagenome (GOLD analysis project Ga0307991, IMG submission 203146) | Marine microbial communities from Ellis Fjord, Antarctic Ocean - #131 | ecosystem: Environmental > Aquatic > Marine > Unclassified | place: Southern Ocean | collected 2014-10-08 | reverse complement strand
TCACAAAGTTCAAGTTTGCGCGTGTCTGGGGAGAGTCTGCAAAGTTTGGTGGGCAAATGCTAAGATTAAAACATAAGCTTTTAGATGGGGATATTGTTGAAATCCACTTAAGATAAGCTCATTAAGTAATCTTTTTTGTATTTGAAGCCATTCTTTTTTGCTAATTTTGATATTGCCTTGTCAATTCTTGAGCCATACTGTGCAGCGGTTTTCTTTCTGAATGCAAACTCTCTTGGCAGTCCCAAATCAACTGCAATTTCCCTTAAAATATATTTTTTTATTTTATATTTCGAAGAAGTTTGCATTGCTGATTTTATGAATTTTTCATCAAGAAAAGGGGTTATTAATTTTGCTTTTTGACTTTTTGCTATAAGAAAATCCCTTTTTAAGTCTTTGAATAAGTTATTCATGCTTGACCAGCACTCTTTATTTATATTTTTTATATTTTCAAACCTGTTGTACCCCGCAAACATTTCATCAGAACCAGTACCAGTAAATAAAGTATTTATTGAATCTTCTTCTGCAAGCTTTATTCCTGCATAAATCACAGAGCCAACTCCTACGTCAACAATATCCGTTTGTTTTAGTATCTTAATGACTTTTTTTATTACTTTCTCTGTTTCATCTAATTCAATGGTTACTGTTTTTAGCTTAAGGTTAAGGGCTAAGGCTGTTCTTTCTGCCCATTCAAGATCTTTAGAGTTTTTCAGTCCAATGCAATAACAGGTGAAATTGAGATTTAGTTTTTTGCATATTAATGCAATTATTGAGGAATCTACACCTCCTGAGAAAAGAATTCCAAATTTCTTTAAGTTAAGGGTTCTTTTTTTTATTGATTTAATAAGGGTATCTTTAATTAATCCTTTGCATTTTTCTTTATTAATTTCTGTCTTATTTGTTTTCAGGCTATTGATATATTTTTTCCACTCATCCTGGCTAATCAGTTTTTTATTTTTAATTATTTCTTGTATTTCCATATTTTTATTAAAAATTCAGAAGTTTAAAAACATGTCTTTTTTGGTTAAAAATTCAAAAAGAATAAATATAAGTAATGAAAACTATGTATTGGTGATAGTTATGGCAAAAAAAGCAAGCAAAGAGGAGATGATTGGTTTTCATAAGGGTGCATTAACCACTTTAGCAAAGGAAAGGGAAGAAATGGCTAAGATACTGAGCATTGTTGAGCAGCTTATGCAGATGCATGTAAAATCATTGCAGGATTTAGGAGTTGATCTCACAAAAGATGTTAAAAAACAAAAAACACCTGTTAAAAAGCCAAAAGTCCCAATAGAAGATATAATTTGATTATATTTTTATTTAATTATATTTGTTAATTTTTTAATGTATTATTAAAGGAAGATTTTTTGAATCTAAAGTTTTTGTGTAAACCTCAGTAAGGTAATTATATATATCTCTTGCAAATGCACTTTCTTTAAGTATTTTAGTTAACATCATATTTCTTTCTTTTTTATATTCTAAACCATGATCTTTAGTTGATTCTTTTTGATTCTTTTTGCTTACACAATGTATGTCAAAGATAGCACCGCTGTATCTTACTTTTATTTGACGTGCACTACGTCCTGTTTCCTTTTCATGTCCTTCATAATGTTTATATTCCATAACCCCGTCAAGATTAGGATCATTTAACCTATCAGGATTAAAATATCTCTTAAGGCTGTCAGAATCTTTTACCTCAGTTTTAAAATATTCTTCATTAACAGGATATTTAACATTATAATGTGAGAGTTTCTGTCCAAAAAAAGCTGCAAACTTATTTGCTATATCAAGTGCTTCTTCATCAGTGTTAGTAACAAAAGTTATTCCTAACGTATCGGAAATTCCTTCTGCATTTGAAACCTTTCCTTTAATTTTTCCTTTTGGAGATGTTCCAAAAGCCTTAAGAATCATTTTATTAACAATGCTTTCAACATTTTTTTTTCTTGCACGATAATAAAAATAACCTGTATTTCTTCGATTGTTTTTTGGAGAACAAGGAACTGCCTTAAAATAAGACCTTACATCTTTAAATCTAACTCCTATTTTCGAAAGTTGTTCTAATGTTAAATCTGAAAGCTTTAGTCCTTTTCTAAGTTCATATTTTTTTAAACCTATACTATCAAGTTGTTCTGGTTTGAGAGAAGAAACTCTTCCTTTAGATAGAACAGGATCATTTTTTATTATAGCTTCCAAAGTAAATTCTGTATCATTTTTGTTACTTATTTCATCACTTATTATATATCTTTCTGCTTGATTAGGAGGTATTAAATTTATTGATTTTTCTCCTTCTGTTCTCATGTCATCATTATTAAAAACAAATCCAGGATGTTTTCCTTTTCCTTTTGTTGGCTTAATTATATTTGTTTTATAGCTAAAAATGAATTCTTTTTTTAAAAATAAGGTATCATTTTTTTTATTAATTTTAACTTTATCATAAAGGAATATTAAATCAGTTAAATAAAGAAATTCGTGAAAAATTTTGGTATTCAGTTTATCAAGAAAGTTATATTCCTTCTTCCCTTCTTTCATTAATCCTCTTATTTTCACACCAAGTGATTCTCTCATTTTTTTTATTTCTTCAGGAGTTTCTTCAGAATTTTTTTTGGTGAGTTTATTATAATTAAGAATACTAGGATTAAATGAGGATATTATTTCTCTATAATTTTCAGCAAATGTTTTTGCCTGACTGTAAAAAGCGCCTTTTAATGCTATTATTTTCCTATCTCTATTTGGATCATATACAGCTTCTACTAAATTTTTTTCTATTAGTGGTTTTTCTTTTCCCTTATTTTTACCGAAGTTCTTTTTATGGTGTGACATACTAATTGAATAGATTCTTTAGTTTATAAATCTTTCTATTTTTTACTACTAATAAGTAACATTTAGAATATATTTTGGAGCGTTATATTGAGTTATATTTTATTCTGTTTCAAGATTGTACTTAAACCTGCGGGCCTTGGGAACATAATTAATCACTCTTCCATCCTTATATTTGCCTGTGCCGAGAAAATCATTTTTATGCTTTAATATTACAAAGCCAGTGTAATTGCCTTTTATATCTATATCCTGGCCCTTGAGCCACTGCATGGCCTGTTTTTCATTAAGCTCAGCAATATTTTGTTTTGTATTTTTACCTATTAACTGTGAGCCTTCTATGCTAAGTCTTAACTCATTGTTTTTAAGCTCTCCAAAATACAATCCAATTGAATTAATCCTCAGTTTTTCAAGGTTTAGGTTAAATACTTCCTTATTAACAAGAAATATTTTATTTTGGGTATTCATCAAGAAAGCAAGTTCTGTCTTAAAATCCGCACCCCATTGTTTTTTTATTAAAGCCAGTATTTCTTTAATCTTCTTCCTGTTTAATATTTTTAGTTCTAATGACAAATCAAACACCCCAGAGAGTATTTTCTTTTCTCATTATTACTGCAATTTCTTTTAAGATAATTATCTCCTCTTCTGTGAGATATTTTTTCAGCTCTTTTAGCTTTCTAAAATCATTCTCAGGAATTACAGAGTAAAGGATATCACCTTCACTAATTTGCCTTCCTACAGTAACCTTGTCAAGTGAGATTGCAACCTGTTTTCCCTTTTCAGCCTCAGCAATATTCTTTTTCTCTAATTGTATGCCTTTTATTGTAGTAAGGGGAATAATATTTTTCATTAGCCGCATATTTTTTTTTATTTTACCCTCAAGAATATCTACTCCAACAACAGCAGGGTTATTCTGCCTGAAGACATAACCAGGCATTATTTTGATTTTACAAGGCCTTACAAGCATATTTACTTCATCTGCATCGCGCCTTTTTGTCTCACCTTCAACCCATTTTTCAAAATTTTCTATAAGCTTATAGATAATATCACTTGTAAAAACCTTTACTTTTTCTGATTTTGCATCATCATTTAAAGATACATTAAAACCAATAACCACTGATTTTAATGGGTCTTTCTCATAGTTGCTCTCTGCATCAATTACATCTTTTTTTGATATATTGCCAATTGATGCCTTTCTTATATTGATATTCTTCTCTCTGAATACATTTATTAATGCCTCAAGAGAACCAAGTGAATCTGCTTTTAGGATAATACCCTGCTCATCTGTTTCTATTATAACCTCAGATACTAATTTCTGGATTTCTTGTTTTGTTTTTTCAAGAGAATTTTTTGAGCTGGCCATTAATGGCATTCCTGCAACAGCGTTTTCTATTTCAGGAGCAGATATTCTTATGCATCTTGCAGCACATACCTCATCAACCTGTTTAAACTTAGTTTTCTTGTCTCTTATCTCTGACAAAGGCATTGGCTCAAGCAATGCCCTTGGTTTTGTTACAACTGGCTTCTCAATTCCTCCAATAACAATAAAATCATCTTTTTTCAGCATGCCGTCATATATGATGGTGTCAAGAACCATGCCCATGCCCTTTTCTTCCTTTATCTCTAATATAGTTCCTTTTGCTGGACTGTTAATATCACATTTCAAGCAGTTTTCAAGGTATTTCTGTGCAAGTCCTGTCAGGACCATCAATAATTCAGGCATGCCTTCTCCTGTTTTTGATGAAACAGGGATTATTGCAACTTCTTTTGTGTAATCTGATACACGGTCAAAGCGCTCGCTTGCAAACCCAAATTCATGCAGTTTTCCCAAAATCTCATAAAGCTTAATATCAATCCTTTTTTGTGCGTCCTGACCTTGTTTGGAGATGCTTTCTAAGATATTATCTTTAGTTGAGTTCCATCCAGGCAATAAATCTATTTTATTTGCTGCAACAATGAATGGTGTTTTCTGCTGTTTCAATATCTCAACTGCCTCCTCTGTCTGCGGCTTAAAGCCCTCATTAATGTCAACAACAAGAATTGCAATATCAGCAAGATTTCCCCCTCTCTTTCTAAGGTTTGTAAATGCAGCATGCCCAGGAGTGTCTATAAACAAAATCCCAGGAATTGTGAATTTTATTTTTAGTGAATCAAGCAATGGCCCGCATGTCTTCTTAATAATATCCAAGGGTATTAAAGATGCCCCTATTGCCTGTGTTATCGCCCCTGCCTCACACTTAACAATATTACTGCTTCTAATGTAATCAAGCAGGCTTGACTTTCCATGGTCAACATGGCCCACAACAGTGCATACAGGTGATCTGATAGTATTCATCTTATTTATCAGGAAATTATATTCACTTTTAAAGCTTTCCAAAAGCTTTATATTAATCTTAATTCTTTATTTTTTTATGAAGACTATGCAAGAGGGCAAGGCAGGAATTAAGGCATATACAGCTGAAACAGTATCAAAAGATATGCCTGTTTTTTATAATCCTGTTATGAAGCTTAACAGAGACATAACTATTTTGCTGTTAAATTCAATTGATAAAAAAGATATGCAGGTTGCACTTCCATTAGCTGCCACAGGAATAAGGGGGGTAAGGTTTTTATTGGAATTAAAAAAAAGTAAAATAAAGAAAATTTTCCTTAATGACAATAATAATGACGCAGTAAAGCTGATAAAAAGTAACTTAAAGCTAAATAAAATTAAGTCAGGCAGGAAAGTTAATATATCAAATCTTGATGCAAATCTGTTTATTTTAAATTCAAAAGGATTTGATTATATTGATATAGATCCATTTGGTTCGCCAAACTTTCTGTTAGACAATGCAGTAAAAAGGCTTGGAAGAGATGGAATTCTTGCTGTGACTGCAACAGATACAGGTGCTTTATGCGGCAGTTACAAAAATGCCTGCTTAAGAAAATACTCAGGCAAGCCATTGAGAAATGAGTTCTGCCATGAAATAGGATTAAGAATCCTTATTTCAAAAGTCCAATCAATCGGGGCACAGTATGACAAAGCCTTAACACCAATATTCTCATATTCAAAAGAGCATTATTTCAGGGTTTTCTTTAAGTGCATAAAAGGAAAAAAGAAAGTAGATGAATTAATGAAAAATATTGGTTATATTGTTTACTGCAAAAAATGTCTTTTCAGAAAAAATGTAGATAATATATTCAATGATGAAAAATGTCCTTTGTGCAAATCAAAACTTGACTATGCTGGAAAGCTTTGGTTAGGCCAATTGTGGGACAAAAAACTTGTAAATAATATGTGTAAAAATATTAAGAATTTAGAGGATAAAGAGCTAGTTAAACTCCTTGAGATAATAAAAAAAGAATCAAAGATAAGCTCAGTTGGATTTTATGATCTTGCAAAGGTTGTCAAGCACAACAAGCTGAGAAACGTTCCAAAAAAAGATTTATTAATTAATGAGATAAAAAAAGCAGGATTTAAGGCTGCTGAAACACATATCAGGCCTAACTCAATAAGAAGCAATATAGAATTAAAAGAATTAATAAAACTGATTAAAAAAATTAACCAATAGCCCTTCTGACATCAGTTACTTCAACAGAGTTTACACCTTCTATTGATGATACATTCTGCTCTAGCTTGTCAGTGCTTCCAATGTCTTCATTGCTTACAAATATCAGCTCAAGTGCTTTGAGACCGAATGCAATTGGCTCTATGTTAACTTTTCCAACCTCACCACCATATTCTGCAATAAATACCTTGGCTTTCTCTTCTATTGCCTTTAAGTCAGTTTCTGGGCTTTCAGGCATTATCCTAAGAGTGATTACAACATCTGCCATTTTCAGTTTGGACCTGTAAAACCGCATTCTGGGCACGTATACGTTGCTGCTATCTCTCTGCAGTGCTTACATCTCACTATTTGAGCTTTACCACAGTTAGGACACATAAAAACTGCTACTCCTTCTTTATTGGTCATTCTTTTACTACAAGAAGAACAAATAAGTTCTTTTTCATCCATTTTAATTACCTCAATCAATATAATATAATAAAAAGGTTCTTCTAGCTAACTTAAAAACCTTATGATTTCATATAAACTTATTATAATGTAATTACTATTTAAAAAGTATAACAAAAGTTTTTAAATAAATAAAAAAATGTTAATTATATGTCTATATTTAAACAAAATCTTAAAGAATTAGAATTGCCAGATCTTCCTGACTTTAAACCTAAAAAAATTGATATTCCTAAACCAGCTAAAAAAAAGAAATTGATTGGTGTTACTGAAAAGCCAAAATTAGTGAAAAAAGCCTTTAAAAGAAAAGGAGTGCCAGAAAAAAAATTGAAAAAGAAACCAAAGGAGAAGAAGGTAAAACCAGAGCATCATTTTATTTTAAAGGGGGGCCATAGGATTAAAAGCATGAAAGAGCTTAAAGAGTCAATTAAGTTTATGGATAAATCCACATTTGATCATCACGTAAAAAAAGACAAAAATGATTTTGCAGAGTGGATTAAGAAGGTTATAAAAGACAAGGATCTTGCTGAAAAAATAAAAAAAGCAAGCAATAAAGAGCATGTGCTAAATCATCTGGAGTTTAGGGAAAAAGAAAATGAAATGACAAATAAGGTTAAAATACTTGAAAATGAGCTTAAAGAGAGAGATAAGCTTGTAGCTAAGAGTTATAGTGAATTAAGAAAAAAACAGGCTGAATTAGATAAACTATCTAAAAAGCAGGCTCCTGCTCTAGAAGCAGGAATTGAGAAAAAAGAAAAAGTTTTGATTAAGAGAGAAGATGAAATTAAAACAAGAGAAAAAATTCTTAAAGAAAAGGAAAAAGAACTAACAAATAAAAATAAGGAATTAAATTCATTGCAGAGGGAGAAGGAAGCAGTTGATAAGAAAAAATCCATGTTTGAGTCAATGAAAAAAGAGTTAGAGGAACTTAAAGAAAAACAAAAAAACATTGAAAAAAAGAAAGATATATTGAAAAAAGAGGCAGAATTATTTCTAGAAAAGAGGAAAAGAATTGGAGAAAAAGAAGAGTTGCTTCAGAATTTAATTTCAGAAAATGAAAAAATAAAAGATAAATTATTGTCAAAGGAAAAATTACTTGTTGACCAGGAGAATGGATTAAGGAAAAAAGAGCAGGAATTATCAAAAAAAGAAAGATTATTAGATGATAAAGAAGAAAAAGAGTTTCAGATTTCATCACCAGAAAAAATTAAACAACCTATAAAAAGAAGTAAAAAAGAAAAAGTTAAACTAACCAAAAAAGCTAAGAAGGAAAAACTTAAGGAAATCAAAAAGATTGAAAAAGAAGAAATAAGTTTTATGATAAAAGGGATTGGTGATTATGTTACAAAGGGAGACATCTCAGGAGCAAAACATGCATTATCAAGAGTAAAGAGGTCTTATGACAAATTAAATAAACAAGATAAAAAATCCCTAAAGTATGATATTATAGCTTTGGAAACAGATATCAAACTTGCTTCTCTAAACTTATAAATAAATACTGCGGACTGAAGTTCACAGTATTTGAGGAAATTGTTAGGTGATTGTCATTCATCTGCAAACTAAAGTTTGCAGTATTCTGACAATTTCTGATAAAAAAAAGAAATGTGTGGAACTTTGGTTCTCACACAAAAAATATAGCCGATTGGAATAATAGGAATATATTCTTATTTATAAATATTCTTTCTTAAAACTTAGTTTAAAGCTTTATGAAGCCCTTTAAAACTTTATGAGCCATTATAATAAGTTATATTACTAAATAAGCTAAGATAAAATCTTTTTTAACTTTTTAAAGCCTTTTTTATCCATGTAAAATTTAGAAATGTTTATATAGTCAAACTAAAGCCTATAGTTTATGCTTAAAAAACTAATTATAGTGTTAATGTTGCTAATTTCAATAGAAAACTGTTATGCTGCTACTATCTACGGAAATATTTATGATTTAAACCTTAACAAAATGGAGGGCAGGGTAGAGGTAGAGGTTGACTCATCACCAAGGCAATATCAAGTTTCTACAGACGGAACATATTCTTTTTTCCTGTTAGTGGGAAAATACACAATCAAAGCAAAGTATGAAGAATATGGAAGAGTAAAATACATTGCTGAAGAAATAATAACTGTAAAAGATGAGGGTGAATTTAGGCATGATATTGTAATGTATCCAAGCCCAGAGGAAGAAGAAAGAGTTATAAATGAAACAATAGAAGAACCTTCTAATGGAGAACAATCTATTCTTTTATTTGTGATTATTGGATCTGTTTTTGTGATATCCATCCTGCTTGTTGCTTACTTCTTAAAAAAGGGAAAGAAAAAAGAATATATCCAGGAGAAAAAAGAAGAAAGTTTTGATGAAGGAAAAGAGGAAAAAGAAGATATTGAGAATCCTGAGAGCCTGGACACAATAATCAAGATTATTAAAGAGAATAATGGAAGAGTAACCCAGAAAGATATAAGAAAGCAGATTCCGCTGTCAGAGGCGAAGATAAGCCTTATGATAACTGAATTAGAGGATAAAGGAATTGTAAAGAGGATAAAGAAAGGTAGAGGCAATATAATAATATTAAAAAGAAAATTTAGTTCTGATTAAGGCTTTAAAATATTATATTTTTTGGAAACTAAATAATACACTTTTTATCATTTTTGTATTTCTAATGATTTAAATTCTAATACTTAAGTTCTTTAATATAATTATTTGATTAGTTTAAAATTAAAAATCTTTAAATATGTCTTATTTTTCCAAATTCTTATGAAAATTTTAACATTTGTTGATGTTCATGAAGATATGAAAGCATTGGGTAGTATAATAAAAAAGTCCAAAGATGTAAGTTTATTAGTGTGTGCAGGAGACTTAACTGTTTTTGAGCAGAATATGGACTTAATGCTTTCAATGCTCAACAAGATAGGGAAGCCTGTTTTGATGATCCATGGAAACCATGAAACAAGCACAAACCTCAGAAAATCCTGCTCTTTATTTAAAAATATAATTTATCTGCATAAAAAAAGTTATGAAATTGGAGATTACTTGTTTTTAGGACATGGAGGGGGAGGATTCTCAATGCATAATCCTAAATTTGAAAAAATAGCTAAAGTGTTCAGCAGGAAAATAACAAATGAAAAAAAAGTTGTTTTTATATCTCATGAGCCGCCATATAAAACAAAATTAGATTATATTGCTAAGGGTCACACTGGAAGCAAACCATTAAGGAAATTTATTAAAGAGAATAATTTAAAGCTTGTTATATGCGGGCATTTGCATGAAAACAAAAACAAAATTGATAAGATAAGCAATACATTAATAATTAATCCTGGACCTTATGGGAAGATAATTAATATTTAAAAAAATTAAATTAAGAAAAAATTAACTTTTCTTTTTCTTTTATTATTTTTCTTTATTTTTTATTTTACTGTATAATGACTGTATCTCCTTATAAACCCATTTTCTTTCCTTAACAGGCAGCCAGTCATAAACTTTTAGTATCTTTCTGTATGTTTTTTTAGCAGAATTAATATTTCCCTCTTTAATAAATTTCTCAGCCTCTTCCATCTTAG
>Ga0307991_1003370_pt1 | contig 10348 bp, 7 predicted proteins | sample EllFjometagen131_FD_203146 | JGI IMG/M metagenome (GOLD analysis project Ga0307991, IMG submission 203146) | Marine microbial communities from Ellis Fjord, Antarctic Ocean - #131 | ecosystem: Environmental > Aquatic > Marine > Unclassified | place: Southern Ocean | collected 2014-10-08 | reverse complement strand
TAATTCTGCTACTTTATCCTCTAAAGAATTACCTATAGTTGATATTCCAAAAACTAGGCAACTCGTTCCTTTTAATAAATTTAACATAGAATTATTAATCTCTAAATGCAATCCATTTTTAAAATTTATTCTTCCTTCTGAATTTATATTTTTAATCATTACCTTAGAATAAATCCCTTTAGACTCAAAAAGGCAATAACCTAATACAATTGCTTTTTTAGTGATTTCTAAAATTATTTCACTGACTTTATCTTCTTTTTTATGGGGATAGCCAAAGTATCTCAATACTTCTGTTTCTTCTATTTTTATGTGAATATTTTCTATTATTTTCATAATACTCCATGTCTTATCAGCAAACTTCATGTCCGATAATTATAATTTTTGAATCAATAGGTACAAATAAAAAAATGTCTTATCTTGGTTAGCAAAAAAGAGATGTTATACTAACTCAATTCTGCTTAAAAAAATATGGCATCCATAAACTCTTTTTGAAAATCTTTCCGTGATGACAATTCGATATATGTTACCTCTACGGCTGTTTTCCCGCAGGTATTTTTCATCTTATCGGACAATAGAACCATTTCGGTTCCCCTCCCGGCCGCATTGCCGATGGATTTAATTTTATTGAGCGCAAGGGGCGGGATCAATCCCAGTCTTTTGGTACTCTCTTTATTGATGAAATTTCCAAATGCCCCGGCCAGCAAGATTTCATCGATATCCTCGATTTGCAGACTTGCTTCCTTTAAAAGAATCTTTATGCCGGCAAAGATGGCTGCCTTGGCCAGTTGTACCTCCCGGATATCTTTCTGTGTAATAAATAAAGGGTATCCGCTTTGTGTTTCACTCCCTTTTACCACCAGGAATTGCTTCTTTTTTTTATCCTTGATGATTCTCTTAGCCATCCCTTCGCTTATCTTTGTTCGACATACTGCAGGATCGATCAGCCTGCCGGTTTTATCGATGAGTCCCAGACTCAACATTTGGGCAACCAGGTCGATCAATCCGGAACCACAGATCCCCTTGATTTTGCCGTCTTTTAAGGTATGATAGGTCAAATGGTTACCTTCAATTTTTACCCAGTCTATCGCTCCGGCTGCTGCCCGCATTCCCGAACTGATCCGTGCACCTTCAAAGGCAGGACCAGCAGCGGCTGAACAGGTGTATAATTTATTCTTATTTCCTAATACGATTTCGCCATTGGTACCCAAATCGACAAAAAGAACGGCCTTTTCACTCTTCCACAGACCGGATGATAAAATCCCCGCGGAAATATCGCCTCCCACAAAGGCAGAAATATTGGGAGTGAAATCAATCAGGGTATTCGGTGGTAGCTTTATTCCGGGTAACTCCTTCGCTTTTAAGGTAATGCCTTCTTTGATGACTGGGATATAGGGTGATACAGCAATGGAGGCAGTATCCAATCCCAACAGCAGATGATGCATGGTGGTATTGCCGGAAATCGTGATCTTGTACAGGTTGTCCCTTTTGATATGGGCCTTTTCTGTCATTTCCGCGATGATTTCGTTTAGGGTATTGACCATGGCTGATTGCAGTTTCTGTACACCGCCTTCATTTTCCTGGGAAAAGCCGATTCGGGAAATGACATCATCCCCATAGATAATTTGCGGATTGGCTTTGGCAATAACCGAAAGTTCTTCACCCTTTTCCAGATCAACCAAGTAACCCGCAACCGTGGTGGTACCGATATCAAAGGCTACACCGTAGCCCTCTTTTACCGTATTTCCTTTTTCGATATCAATCAATTCGTTACCACAGAGGGTAACGGTAATTTCATATTCGGCTTTACGGATTACACCGGGTAGCTTTCTTAATACTTCGATATTCGTCTTTAGATTTCGGGAAATACGTTTTTCTTTCAGTAATAATTCTTCTTTGATTCTTTCCCAGTCTGAACGCTGGTCAGTTAAGGCCGGTTTCTTCAGAGATAAGAATATTTTTCTAAAATCAGATGAAATAGAAAAACCGCCGGGAAGAGGATGAACATTGCCTTTCAGCTTGGATGAATAGACTTTTTTAAAATCGTGTCGGCTTTCATGCGGAATTTCAATCACGACATCTGAATCCGGCCGGGTTTGGCAGGCCAACCGAAAACCCTGTAAAACCTCTGTTTCAGTCAGTAAGCCCTTTTCTGTTTCAGTTGGATTGGCAATTCCTTCTTTAACTAATATCTTACATTTTCCGCAAAGCCCTTTACCGCCACAGGGAGTATCAATGTGTATACCGGCTTTTTCCAGGGCTTCAAGCAGGGTCATATCACCGGATATATAAAATAATTTATTTTCAGGCAAGAGAGTCACTTTGAACTTCTTTTTTTTCATGAATTATTAACCTTCCTATTTCATTATTTTGTTTGTTTCACGGGCGACCTTCATAAAAGCATCAATATTTTCCAAAGGAGTTTCCATAGGGATATCGCATCCTGAACTTAGAATAAAATTTTTCCTGTCTTTCATATCTTCCACGAGCTCCCTGGTTGCTTTTTCTACCGCTTCGGGTATTGAATTTAAAAATACATCGACGGGTGCTAAATTACCAATCAGGGCAATGTCTTTTGGAACCAATGTTTTTAATGCCTTAAAATCTACCTGGCTGTCTAAGCTAAATCCTACTGCACCGGAATCACACATTAATTCTACAAGATGACGCGTATTTCCGCAAATATGCAAAATCAATGATTTATTGCCCAGGTTTGAAACTAATTTCTTAAAAGGTTTCAGTGAAAATTCTTTGTATTGCTCCGGCGAAAGAATCACAGCGAGCGGCTCAAGCACAGCTATTGTGTCGGCACCTGCATCAAACAGAGTGCGGGCATAATCAGAGATGACCTGAAGCGAAAAATCAAGGCAGTCTGATACAAGTTCAGGATTCAGCATAACATTTAACGCCGTATCCTGTGCTCCCATCAGCTCACCTGCCATGGAAAAAGGTCCAATAACATATGCTCCTTTGAGAAGAGGATATTTTTTTGCAATTTTTCCCATTACGTCCAAAAAGACACCCATTCTGCCGGAAATGCCTTTCCAGTTTCCCTTGAGCGTAATTAAATCTTCCCTGGTTTTTATGGGATGATTTGAAACGGACGGATTATCGTTTTCAGGAAAATTGGTTTTTAGCCCTAATGCTTCAACCTCTACGGTTAGGTCCATCAGGGGGAAAATGCCGTCAGGTTCAAACCGGTCGAGCAGCATGGAAAGTGTTTTATATTGTGTTTCTGAACAGGTTAGATTTTCTTTTAAAGAAGTCTTTGAAAGTTTAACACCCGGCATACCTAACAGAGGAATGACCGGGTTTTTTCCAGCAACAATTCCATTTCTAAATTCCACTTTTACATTCTCCCTGTAATATTTTTTTTAGCAATAAGTTCTTTTGCTTTATCAACCGCAGAAGCAGCATCCGGAGAATATCCGTCTGCGGTTATTTTCTCTGCATAATTCTGAGTAATCGGTGCACCACCGATCATTACCCTTACCTTATCTCTTAATCCGGCTGATTCGATTGTTTTGATAACTTTAGACATATTTACCATAGTCGTGGTCAGGAGAGCTGACATGCATAATATATCGGGTTGATGTTCTTTTACCGCATATAAAAACTTATCTACAGTGACATCACTCCCCAAATCAATTACTTCAAATCCGGCACCTACCAACATCATCTTTACTAAATTTTTTCCAATATCATGTAAATCTCCCTCTATTGTACCTATTATAACTTTTCCAATATTTTTTACTCCGGTCTCAGTCAATTTCGGCCTTAAAATATCCATCCCCATTTGCATTGCACGTGCTGCAATTAATACTTCCGGTACATATAATTCTTGATTCTTAAATTTTTCTCCGACAATATCCATCCCTTTAATTAAACCATTATCCAAAATTTCTTTTGGTGTTAATTTTTCTTCAAAAGCTTTTCTAATCAACTCTTTTGTTTTATTTGCATCTCCTCTTTGCACAGCCATAGATATATTATTTAAATCTACCATTACATTACTCCTTATAATATTTTAGCGTTCTTTTTATTAATTATACCTTTGTTCCTTTCAACTAAATTATTGACAAATTATTTATTTTTATAACGTACACTATAATGTTTTTAATATTTTCCAACAGCATATTTCCTCCTCAACTTCTAAAATGCTAATGTTTTCTTTTTATAGAACAGAGCAATGGAGCTATAATAAGTAATTCACTTAGTGAATACACTTATTAATATATTTTTTAAACTTCTCCGTTAACCTTTCAATTCCTAAAACGCATCAACATATCTACACATAATATCAAAAAGAAATCTAATTTTACTTCTCCCTTTTATTTAACTTTTAGGTAAAAGTTTCTTTAATTCTTCAAAATTAATACCTCTACGTTTAAGTATTGAATCCATTTTTTTATCAAGTGCAGCATCTACTTCAGGTGAAAGACAATTTAATGTCGCATTGGTTGCGATTTTGTTTACTTTTTCTCGAGCTAGCTGGAGAATTTCTTTTTTTCCTGACTTTTGCCAACCCTCTCTACTTTGTCTATTAAATAATTCTGAAAATTCATATTCCTGCTTAAAATGCTTCAATGTATGTTTGTGGGTTAGAAATTCTCCTTTATTTCCTACTTCTTTCATTACCTCAAATGCCAACGTTTCCGGAGAAACGCATATACCATCATTAAGCTTTTTTATATACCTAAACACTTCACAGTCTAAAACCAATTTCTCAAAACTATATCCTTCCTCAGAAGCAAGAAAGCCCACTCCGCATGGTCCTTTTAATCCTGACATAGTAAATAAAGCTTGGCTCAATGCAGACTCAGCTCCACATTGGAAATCATTTAATTTAGAATCGCTATGTCCAGTTACATCGCCAGTTCCACTAGGAATATTATAATATTGTGCCATTTGAGTATGGGCCATTGTTATCATTAGAGCTTCGATTGAAGAAAGGGGCGCTGAACCATAACGCATATCCATGTAAACCGGAGCCCCTGCATACACTACTGGAATACCTTGAGTTATCTGCTCAACGAGAACTAATCCCGCAAGTGCTTCAGCTACATGTTGAACCACTGAAGCAGCTATAGTGATTGGGGCTCCCGTTCCCGTAAAAAGCATAGGCATTAAAAGGATTGGGATTTTAGCTTTTGCACCTTGAACTAAAAAGGCTGCTCCTTCATTTGTCCAATTAAGTGGAGGTGTAGGGCAAGATTCACATAGGCTAAAAGGTTTTTTAATGAAATCTTCATTATTGTCCCGCACAACGTGAAGCAAACTAATATTATCAATTAAGTCCTCTTCGCTAAGACCGTCAATGCAGGAAGGTTTTGTTCCATATTTTAATCGGAGATAAAACCGCCAAATACCTGCTATTCCCATAGGTACATCTTTAACAATCATGCCTGGGGCCATCCATGAAATTTCCGGTAAATTATCGATAAGTTTAAAAAGTGTAATTAAGTCTTCTGTCATCGGATCTCGATAAGTCTTTCCATCACTATCTAACAACACAATTGCCGAGCCAGCACCACCTAATTGAATATCTGAATTTACTCCCCATTCAAAATTATCAGTTAGATCTCTATTATATAGAGTGAATTTAGATGGTGTCATTTCTAAGGATTCTTTTACAAGAGACTCTGGAAATTTTACTAGATTTCCTTCCACTCGAGCACCTGCTTTTTCTAAAACTTCCAATGCCTCTTGATAATGAAATTTTACACCTATTTCCCTTAACACTTTTAAAGCCGTATGGTGAATTTTTTCTTCTTGTTCATCTGTTAAAATTTTATAATTATTATTTTCTGTCATCTTTTTGTTCCTTTCTTAAATGATTTTTTAATCGATCAATTGTAACCTTATTAAATAATTAACCTCCAAAAAACAACTATTTATCCATAAAGATCTTCATTTTATTGAATTAATTTACCTATCTTAGTGCAAATCTAAAATTATTTTAGTTGCTAATCTAATCACGTGATAGCTCAAATCCCATACATTTATTAAATCCATTAGTTATTATCTACAACAAATACCCATCTTCTCAATTTTTACCTCAATTCAGTAATTAGAAACAATACAATTTATTTATATAAGATGAAATAACCTTGGAAAGAATAATGTTATCTCTGGAATAAATGTAACTAAAAAAATCGAAATGACTGCAGGAATGAAAAAAATAGATACTTCTTTTAACATACTATCTAGAGCTTGTCCTGAGACCATTGACGAAGCATAAAGTACCTGTCCAACCGGAGGAGTGACTAAACCTATCAAACATACAAGCACAAAAGATCCCGCAATATGAAGAGGGTGAAAACCTAAAGGTAATAAAACAGCTGAAGCAATGGGAGCTAATAAAGTCATGATTGGTGTATCATCCATGAAACATCCTAACACTATAAGTAATAATTCCACTATTAAAAAGACACTATATTTGCTTCCCGTCATCGAAAGAAGTGCGCTTACTATACTTCTAGTAGCTAAACTGGAAACCATAATATTACTCAAAACAAAAGAAGCACATACTAAAAATACTAGACAAGCAGTTTGAAAAGCGGATGTATACAATACAGATATAAGTTGTTTTGAAGAAGAAATCGTCCTATAATAAAAAACCCCCAATAATAAAGTAACCAAAGAACCAAGAGCACCTGCTTCTGTTGCTGTGACTACACCACCATAAATTCCTCCTAATATAGTAATTGGAACTAGAGCTGCAGGCAAGGTTTTAATAAGATCAGAATTATTTTTTTTTCTTTTTTCTTTTCCTATTTTTTCTTTTATTATCTCGTATCTCTTGTTTTTAGATAGTATATAGTTGGATATGCTTAATAATAATAAATACAAAAGACCTGCTCCCATGGTAGCCATCCAAACATTTAATACCGATTGACTTGTAATAAGGGCATATATAAGACCCGAAATACTTGGTGGTATCAATGATCCCAATATTCCAGAATAAGCAAGCAGCGCAGTTGCATACTTAGGGTCATATCCTGCCTTTTTCATTTGAGGAATCATAACAGTACCAATGGAAGTAGCAGTAGCGTTCGCTGAACCAGTTAGAGGGCCAGTAAATGCACAGGAGATAATCGTGATTAATCCTGTTCTTCCCGCAAAATTAAACATTATTCTCTTCGCAAAATTAACTATATATGTTGAAATATTTGTTTCATTCATTAAGTTACCAAGTAATATGAATAGAGGCATCGCCAAGAAAGAAAATTTAACTCCCTTTCTTAACTGAATAAAAGGGATAATTAGATCACTTACGCCTCCACCATAAATTAACTGATAAAAAATTCCAGTCGCTATCATTGCATATGCGATTGGAATTCCTAAAAAAACTAATAATAAAAAAAATAACACACAATAAATAATTGAACTTAGCATTTTTTTAAATTAATCTCCTTTCTGATTTTCCTCTATATTTATATTAAAAGTTCTTTTGTCTTTTAATACATTAAAAATATTCGTAATGTAACTTATACTGAGTCCTATAAAGCCCCCAACAAAAGAAAAAGCAAAAGTATATTTTGTTGAAATTCTCAAAATCGGGGTAACTTTGTTAGTCAATATAACAAATTTTGAGAAATAATATACCCCCATCATAGAAATAATTAGACAGAATAAATTATTTATTATTCTATAATTATTATAATAGTCAATTCCTTGCTTAATAGAAATATGCTTTAATTTTATAGCAAATAATTCCAGACGCATATGAAAATTACCTTTAGCCACATTACTGCTTCCCCAAAAAATTAGTATTGTATATAGAATAATATTTACTTCTTGATACCAAGACATTAAAGTTGATTTTACGATATACCTATTAAACACTGCTAGCAAAGTAAGGGTTACAATTAAAAAAATTACAACTATCATTAGTTTTTTTTCAATTTTTTTAGTAACATTCTCAATTTTTTCAATAAGATTAAAAAATTTATTAACAATTTAGTGACCTCCCTAATAAAATAACGCACGATGCTCTATAACTGGAGCAAACATTCCAAATTAGCACTTATTTACTATTTAATATATCCCCACCCCCCCCCATAAAAATATTTAGGCAAAATTACTTATTCATAAATTTAAAATATTGCTATTTGAACATTCTCTTTGATATATTTTAAAAATGAATTAATTTTTTGGTCTAAAGTAGATCATTTTTCTATTAAAATATTAGCCACTTATACATTTTATTCATTTTTATGTTAAACACATATGATATATTTGTATCTTATTTTAAATAAAGAAATAATCTAAGATTAAGAAAAAAGTTAATATCCATTAATAAAACTAGATTGAGATTTCTAATGCTTAGATACTGTAATTTTATAATACTTTTTCTGCCAGTTGAATGGTCAATTATTACTACTTGATTTGATTGAAAATAGAAAACGATGAATGAATTTATTTATATATCATTTCGTACAAAAATATTCTAAAAAACATGTGTTATTTTATTCTTTTATCTTCCTTGAATAGTGTTTACTGTAAACTTTTGTTTTATAATCCAGAATATCTTGTCATTTAATAGTTCTGTTTTCAAAATTAACGGCTTTATCTTACTAATTATTGCAAAGTTTTAAATTTTCATTTAATATCATAAAATCTATTAGGAAGATTTTTTTTAACCATTATTTGTATTGATATTGTGAAAACAAGGGGTATTGTTACAATGGAATAATTATGTAATCTTTTCAATTTGTGTAACAATACCCATATCAATAACACTTCTGCTATATTATTCTAAGCATACAATTATTTTTATTATTTTCTTCTCTTAATAATTTCTGATCGAATTAAAATAAATTATTAAATTTTTAACTAATATTTACTCGACAATCCAACCTTCACCTATACTCCATTGTTTAATAATCTCATCATTTTCTGCTAAACCTAGAATAACGTCCCTACCAATTAATTCGCTATATTTATCTAATAATTTTGGCAGAACTCTTTCTCTCATATTTTTCTGCTGATTTTCATCTAAGTAAAGCATTCCCTTTGTTAGTTTTTTGACTTTACTATGTAAACCTTTAGAAAAACCTACCGATAAGTAACTTTCAACTTTTGCCACTTTCATAGCATCTTTTTTTACAATATTCTGCAAGTTTGGTGAGAGAGAATTCCAAGCTTTTTCACTCATAACTATAGCAGTACTAAAATTTAAATGATTAGTGCCAACCCAATATGGCGCTACTTCGTTAAAACTATACTGAATAAAATCAGTCTGTGATAATTCACATGCATCGAAAACTTTATTTTGTAAACCTGAGTATAGCTCTGACCAAGGTAAAGTAGTTGGTATCATTCCTAAATACTTCCATGCATCAATCTCAATATTATTAGGCATTAATCGAATCTTTTTACCCTTAATATCATCTAAGGATTCTATAGGTGTAGTAAAATATGCATGCTTATCCCCTTCCATTATTACACCCAAAATATGGAATCCACTTTCTTCACTTGCTTCATTCAACATGTTTTCCATTGTAGGGGTAAAATTATCACCCTCTGAAGCAAACATAAAATCCATTTGATCTAAGTTATCTTTAAAGATGAATGGAGTGGTAAATGCACTGAGTTTTGTAGTATAAGGAGAAAGAATTGAAACTGAAACAATGCCCATATCTACAGTTCCAAGTTGAATTGCCTCTATAAATTCTCCTTCTTCCCCTAATGCACAATCTGGAAAAATATCAAATGCTATTTGGTATCCACTATCATAATTAATAGCTGAAATAAGTCTTTGCGCATTAAGTCCTTCACCTGTCCAAAACTTACCACTTAATGCAAGTCTAAAATTATGTTTAACTTCTTTTTCCGCTCCTGCAAATACAGCATTTGAAAGAATTACCAAAATAAAAATTAAACATAGTAATACCATAATTATTTTATTATTCTTAAAAAACATTTTTTTCCTCCTGAAATTATTTTTTAAACATATACTTTTAAAAAACTCACTTTTTCTAAAAAAACACCTCCTATAAAAAAGAATTTATTCAAGTTTATTTTCTGCGAGCAAGTAGCTTATAATTAATAATAATTTTTGTATCGCTCTTTGTGCTCAACTTTTATTTTATATTCGGTAAAACTATTAATGCAAAATTTCTTTTAGAGTAAAACACGTAAATCCGTACAATAGAAAAATATTGATTATCTAATAATTGTTTATTGAAAAACTATCTCTCCTGTTTTAATAATTATTTCTTCATCAATAAAAACAGTGGGATTTTTTACTATTACATCAGTGTGCATTGAAGATTCAACACATCCGCCCATAGTATGGTTATCTCCAATACCAAAATGGATTGTTTTATAAACACCCTCGTCTTCC
>Ga0307991_1003369_pt1 | contig 10348 bp, 5 predicted proteins | sample EllFjometagen131_FD_203146 | JGI IMG/M metagenome (GOLD analysis project Ga0307991, IMG submission 203146) | Marine microbial communities from Ellis Fjord, Antarctic Ocean - #131 | ecosystem: Environmental > Aquatic > Marine > Unclassified | place: Southern Ocean | collected 2014-10-08 | reverse complement strand
GATTAGCAGCGTTATGGCCCCCAAGAATATTGTTAGAATCAAGAGCTTGAGAGGAGGAATTTAGCAGAATGATTAAGAAAATTATTTTACCTGCCCTAGGGTATTTATTGGTGGCATTTGTTTGCGGTTTAGCTGGTTACGCCCTCATTCCTGAGCGTGTTGGCTTGACTTCAGGTGAGTTTGTCTTGTTGGTTCTTTTGATGGCATTATTTTTACCTGTCTATATAAATAGGGCTGCACTATATGAACAAAAAATCAGAGGAGCAACTGCTTCAGATTCACAATATGACGACACCTTATTGAGAGGCATGAGTTTTAGCCTACCAATTATAACGTTTTCTTTTGCTGTGGTTTTTTTAGCTTTGCTATTGTTCGGCACAAAATTAGAACTTCCACCTGAAAGCAGCAACGCTACCCATATAATAATAAGATTATGTCTTGCCATCTTGCCATCTTACGTTTTTGGCCTCTGGAATGCGTATGGTTGGCAAAAAGATAATCGCGTATATTCCTTTATGTATCGTAGTTTTTACCCCGCCTTAGCTACATGTGTTTCACCTTTTATTTATGGATGGTCAAGTTCAGATGGCATTTCAGACCTTGCCATATCTAGTTCAATTTTAATCTTTCTTTGGGTATTATCTTTTATACTAAACTTTTTAAAGCTTACATTATTCTTGTTTGCATCATTGATCCTTGCTGTATCATTAACAATTTTTTCAAAAGTGTTTGAAATTCCGCAATTAGTATTACATTATGATTTAATACAAGTATTTACATTCGGAATACTTATGACGCTTTCAATGGGCGTTTCTGAGTCTTGGCGAGTCACAACAAGGGTTAGGGATGGAGTGGAATATGGCCCTCCCGGTGTCTATGATCAAGATGATACAGAATTATACCTTTCGGGAACCAATTTGGCTGCAGCATTATTTTTACCTTTTTTGCTAATTACTTTTTTTCATCCATCGACTAATTCTCTTTATATATGGGGCGTGTTAATATTTATAATACTACAATATGTCATATGGTTCTCTATGGTTGACAAGTGGCCTCATCAGGCATGGTCAATTGCTGGTATATTTTTTGGCTTAGTTCTCCCAACGTTAATTGCATTAGGTACAGAAGTTAAAAATAACGCTCCCTTCAGTACACAATTATTTGACATACCTTCGTTTTTTAATGTTAGTGGCCCATTGGCAATTTTGATTGGTTACTTGACTTTAATTGCTAAAAAAACATCGTTAATAAAAAATATTGTTCCAAAATTAAAAATCTCATCTTTTACTCATTTACGTCCATGTGTAGCCCTTACTGGGCTAGTAGCGGCAGTTATACTTTTGGTAATTTCTTTTGCACCTCCATTTTTAGAGAAAAAGCAAGAAACCGAGATTGTAATATTTTTTCTTGGAAGAACAAGATTCTTACAATTAATATACTTCTTAGCCGTTGTTGCCTGTTCCTTTTCTCTTCTTTACATAAAAGACCCTAATGAAGGCGTAGGTAATACAGGCGAAAGCGCAACAGATTCGGTTAGTGAAACTGGTAAAGTGAATGATGAAGAAAAGAACCAAGGATCATCAAGCCAGTTCTCCTATTTACTGGAAACCGGCAGATTAACAACATCGATTATTTCTGGTGCAGTTGCGTTGTTGATTATTTCCTTGAACTCAGAAAATTCTATTTTTTGGGGAATCGCAAGGGTAATGCCAATTATCTTTGTGACCATGATTGGCTTCATACTGAATGATATATTTGACACAGAAAAAGACAGGTCCGCCAACGTTTCAAGACCACTTGCTGATGGTAATTTGGATGAAAAATATGCCAAAAAAGGCATCTTCATTTTAATATTAGTTTCCGTTTTGTTGGAACTATTATTTTTTGACTTTAAACCACTTATGGTTTTGTTGTCAGCACTTATTGGCGTGTTGTTATATACGCCGTTTTCTTTGAGGTTCCCCCCTGCAAAAGGAATTTGGACAGCCCTGCTTACTTTTACTCCCGTACTTTATGCCGAATACATTTCTAGAGCTAACATCCCCTTATCAGTCTATTTGTTAATATTTTTGTATATTGTTGGGCGAGAGTTGCTACTAGACGTAAAAGATTACAATGGGGATGTCGGTTTTGGATTAAAAACCATACCGTTTTACTTAGGACTCACGAGTAGTCGGTGGGTTAGCTGGATTCTCATGTTTACTAGTGTTTCCAGTGTTCTATTACTTTCAAACGGTCATATGGCACTACTCTTCGCAGTTTGCTCTTTTGCAACACTATCTATTGCTGCCTATTTTTATCTAAAAAACCAAGAATTATCTATTTTGACGACAAGGTTCGTCCTGCTTTTATCATCAATATCTTTATTCACTGGCGTTTAGGTTGGCAGCTACATCATGCTATATTTAAAAAAAATTAAATCTCAACTTATTCTTCTAATTATATTGTCGTCTTTGGACATTTTGTCCAGAATAGGCTTAATCCCAACCCCTGTCGAATTCACGAGTATTTTAAAATCACTATTTGAAGAGTATGGCCTATTTTCTGTAGCAATTATTTCGTTCGCTGAAAATATTGTTGGAGTAAATTCGTATTTTCCTGGTTCGGTAGTCATTTTAGTTGCTATGTCTTTGACCACTGGAAATTTAAAAATGGCTACTTTGACGTTTATCTCAATTTATTTACCTTCTATATTTTCTCACCATGTGAATTATTTTATAGGTGTAATTGATAAAAACAAGAAGGATAATAGTGACGTTATTAATCGAGATGTAAAGATTAGTCATAAAAGCAATGGATTTTTTAACTGGAGATTAATCAGCTTTTACTTCACAACCTTCTGGCATCCTCACTTTACGGCTCTATCCTGCCTGGCCTCAGGAAAAGAAAATGTTTCCTATCGTTCCTTTATCGCGAATTTCTTGATTGTAAGTTTTACTTGGAATTTGTTTTGGGGGATAACCATGTACAATATAGGCAATATCGGAAATACTAATACAAGCCTTTTACCTCTCATGTATAGCTATTTAATTATTTGGTCCAGTTGGGATATTTACAAAACAGTAACGAAAAACAAACAATTAAAGACAAAGGGATAGGTGTCAGACCTACACAGTTGACAGATATGTTTCTATGATTAAACAAGCGCCAAAGTATTGGGTGAAAATGTAGCCTTATTAAAAAGATTGCGGATCTACTTGCACCGTAGATTTAGTGGGCAAAAACTAAAAGACATCGGAATACATTTTGGAATTGGCGTATCTGGGATTTCTCAGGCAAGCCTCCGAGTTGCGTTGCAAATCAAAGACGAGAGAAAACTAAAAAAAATTGATAAAATTATTTTAGATCTCGACTTGTCAACTGTGTAGGCCTGACACCGATGCCTTTCCACACAGAATTTTTTTCCGATCATAAGGCCGCAAGGGTACGCGAAAAGTTTCTCAAATCCGGCAAAGGCAGGAAATGGCTGGATATGATAGAAGCTACGTCGAATCCCGCCACAAAAATTGGCGGGTAAGCCCGCCTCTAAGGAGGCTTGTGCGCCTCTGGCGCATTCAAATCCTCTCGCCCCGACCAGAATCATGAGAAATAAAGGCACGTGCATTGCATGTGCCTTTATTGTTTTATCAGGTATAAGCTAACTTTAAAATGTCGGTTATGATAATAGTCTACGTGCTAAAAGGAGAAACCCGAAAATATTCTTCCAGGCTGCCCTATGCATTGCAATTAAAGTTAAAAGCAGCATATCAAAATGCTGATTGACATCACTAACCTCAACTCAGTTAAGGTATAATCGTAAAGTCGTAAATCGCATATGAAAGCCTGCAGCTATAAGTTGCATGGAAAGGATACCCAGTTGTTGCAGTGTAATTAATTTTAACCTTTATGTATCTATCACCATTCGTTCTAAGTATCCATACTTCATCTGGGTACGCTTCTACCAAGCCGAATACCGGAGTTCTCCAAGTGTGAAATACCGGGCCGTCGTCAATAGCTGCCAATGTCTTAATGTTTGATAAGTTGATATTTTCATACGGCGTGTTTTCTACCCTGAAGGCGCCATATCTTGCTTCGAGTTTCCCTTTGGGCCAATCGGGCAACAATGCGAGGTCATAGACTTCTGGATAGCTGAATCTACTCCAAAAGATTTCCTCCTGCCTGCTTTCAATCTTGGGTTCATCGCAAGTACCTGTGGCGGCGCCTATGTCAAAATCAACCATGTTGTATTTCCCAATATTAGCGAAGGGTACGTGGGTCCAATAACCGCTAAGTGTGAGTCCACCGCTTCTGCATACTTTTTCAGCGATATCGTCTACACTGATCATGTAAGTGGCGAAACAGTCAGAGGCGTAATCCGTCTCCACGTTCGGGTCGAAATTGTCATCGCATTCTATTCTGGTGACTTTAGCGATCACCCAGGCTCCTATAAAGTCTTGCGGTGTGTAGGTTAGGGTATCATATACGTAGATCCATTTGTCTTTGTGGTCCGGGTGCCAATTTAAGGGATGAAGCGTCAGGATAACTGCCTCTCCCTCTATGTATGCCTTTATGACGTCCGGAGGAAAGTTTGAATCGTAACTGAGAGTTGCTGTCAATGTATTTTCAAGCTCATTTACGCTCACACTAACTATGTCAACCGGATAGTCTGGCTTTGTGGGCATAAACGACGCCGCCAGTTGTCTTTGAAAAGACTGACCGTCTTTATTTATTACAAGAACACCCTCGGTAAGAATACCATTAGACAAATACTCCGGCTCGTAATCTCCATTACCGACCTCACTAACATCGAATACAAACACACCTGAACCTTTCAGTAACTCCGTCATTTCATACTTCTTGCCATCCTTGTCAACGAAATAGGATTTTTCTATTCCGTTGTAGTCGCCTGCTCTAACATTGACAAGGTTCTTTTCTACGTCGAAATAAGCGTAATAGATCTCCGGAGACAAAACGCCCACGGCCTCCCGGGGCGCCCTCGCGAGGATAGACGAATCAGGGCTCAGGATTATATCCGTCAGGTTGATGTCTTTCTCGGGTTCGCCGTCCCCCTGCACAATCTTGTTCTGGAGCAATGTGTTCAAATCGAAAATGAAATTCCAATCTGCCAGCGACGTCTCCTGCATAAGCCCTTGGCGGTCTACATACTTGATATACCCACTGTCTTCCCTTTCCTCGTAGGAGGCGATCCACCTGAGCGCGTCACCCAAGTTAACCACGGGCGCGTTCATGGAATCATCCGCATAGACGAGGTGGTGGATAAAATTGCCATTGCCGATGTCCAGTTTTATATTCGCGCATACCGCATCACACCGCGCCATGTATTCTGCCCACTTCCCTGCGCTCTCCCACTTTCCCTCGCTATCGAGAAGCATGACCTCGCCATCCATCTGGGTTACTTCGATATTGAGCGGAGTCCCGGTCTCTATCGCCCTCAGCTCGTCGAGGGTGAGGAAGATGTTGCCCTCGGTGCTGCCTGGGTCAGTCTTGTCCACGACCCAGTAGGTACTCTCGTTAGCGGGATAGACGCCTCCAGGCTCAAGGATGCTGATAGGCTCGGACGGCTTAAAGGTCAGCACGCTCATCCCACCGATCTTCATGGTTAAGGTAGGCAGAACGTTGCTGGCAGCGGCTGTGCCGTAGTTGTAGACCTTCAATTTCAGCTTCACGCGGGCGGCCGTGGCCGGATTTGAGCTTACAGCCTTCTCCCAGTTTTCCCCACTGGTTATAGAGCCGCCTGTAGTCCTCGTGGAGTTGACCGTCTGCGTCGCCGTAAAGTTGTACCCAAGCTTCGTCGAGATCGTCAGCCACTCAGTCGCGCCTACCTTAGCCTCCGCTCCTACCTCGAAGCTTATCCCATGCTGGTAGGCGTGCTCGACCGACGCCTGGCGGCTCCAGTTCGCCTCTTTGCCGAGCGATTTGCCGTGCGTATAGGATATATCCGAATTCAAAGTGATGTCATAGCTCTCCAGATGCACAACTATATCGGGATAGGCCGGCACCATCGGTAGATCACCCGGAGTCTCGATCAAAACGTCCAAGAGCCTGCCTGAGGATTCCATGGCATCGCTGTATGGATCTTGGTCCGTCGAGATCTGGCGGGGGTCGGTTTTGAAGTAGGGGACATCAAACGACACACCATCCCAAAGAGCGTAGCTGTCGGTGTACCAATTGTAGGTGTATCCATTGATTTCAAGGTAGTTCGCGATCCCGTCGCCGTCGGTATCAATTCCTTCACCGTCGTGTATACCATCGCCATCGTCATCAGCATCGAGGGCTGCTATAATGCCATCCTGGTCAAGATCTGGTATAAAATCATAGTTTCCAAAAGATTGATTGCTGATGATCTCTGCGTAATCCCCAATGCCATCTCTATCTGAGTCTGGATGGTCGGGATCAGTACCCAAAGCCTCTTCAAGGTCATCTGGCAGGTGATCGCCATCCCTATCAATACCTTCAGACGACAGAATGACTTCAGTCAGCTCATCCATAGGCAACAGAATGGTGAAATTACTATTTGAGTCGTCATAGACCGACGCGTTATTCGCATCTATTATCCGGATGCGGTTCAGGGTATTGTTTATCGCCATGGGAACGGAGTCCCACGTGAAGCTTCCATCATTGGTGGTGTAGGCGACGATGGGAGTCGCATTCCAGGTCTCACCGCCGTCTTGCGAGAAGAGGATCATGACATTTTCGACGTTAGAACTTGCCTTCCAGGTAATCTCAAACGAGCTCACAACGCTAACGAATTCTTTGCCATTCGGTGATTTAACAGTAATTGTTGGGTTGGTATTTAGGGTAACCCTAAAATGCTCTGTTGCTTTTGCCGCCTCACATAGTGCTCTTTTTCCATTCGCAAAAACTTTCGAGGCGTTTAATTTCTCAAAAAGAGCTTCTACGTTAGGATCATTTGTAAAATCTTCCGTAGCCTGATTGAAATTAATATATTGTGCGCTTTTCAGTGCGGCTCTCACTTCACCAGATATATTGATGACGTCATCGATGTCCCCATCTACATCCAGGGACTGCAAGAACCGAGCGATATTAACAACTGCTTGGTGATTCTCATCAACTGCTTCCTCAACTAAATCAAGGGGCGTCATAAGCGGTTTCGCCGTTGCTTTCCCAAGCATGACATTTCCGATAAAAAATGTAACAGTCTCTCCCTCTGTGTAGGTAAATGAGCCCTTTGAGTCGGTTACACCAACACACACACCTGATTTATATTCCAATCCTTCTACAGTGGAATCAATGAAGGTTCCTTCTTGCGGCACTTGGGGAGTTCCACCGCCATCTCCACCACAACCGCTAAATACCAAACAAAGTACCAGCAAAAGCTGCCAATATTCCAACATTTTCGAAATTTGTTTCTTCATGCCCCCTCCTTTTTTAATAAAATACTTGGACAAAGCTGTAAAATTCATATTCAGTGATCCTGCAATTGGTGATACGAAAGTAGGAGATTTGCAAGGTATCCAGGTTTATAAATATAAGTCAAAGAACCAACACGTTTTATCAGCCTATGAAGTAGTAAAATCAACTTTGTTTTTATACACTTTCGGTTTTTGAGTAGGATCAATATATACACAACCAAGACATTTCGATTCATCTAAGTTCATTACAGTGAAAGTGTCTACTTTTCGAAGGTAATACGCAAGTCCAACAATTCAAATCAGCGGCGGGTTTTCCCGTCCGCTGTATTGGATTTTTAACGATTTATTTCTTTTTTAACATTTCCTTAGGCCACTTATCTCTGACGCCTTCTTCTCCTGTATAGTAGGGTACTTTCGAGCCTTCCTCAAATATGTCCATTGCAGGTAAAATGTTTATTTTCCCTGAATCAGGGTATTCACAGGCATCAATATTAGCTTTGGTGCGCAAGTCTATGTAAACAAATTGTTCATCACTGTGATTGTAAAGTTGATGTGTACCGGCAGGCCCTTCCTCAAAGAATATAATATCCCCTTTTGATATTTTCTTATATCCTTCTGGCGAACGTAAGGTGGCTTCTCCTTCTAAAATTATAAATAATTCTTCCGCATTCCGATGGAAATGGTAGGGATATGAAAACTTGCCTGGAAATAGCGACTTTATATCGAAATACAAATACTTTGATTTTGATATCTCTTCCAGCTGCGGGCTCGCTTTCCAGGAAAAATGAGGAATTTTAGATATGTTTTTCTTTAATTGTATTTCAGAAGGTTTGAAGATAGATGGCATTCGATTTTTCTCCAGCAAACATATATACTATCAGGTTGATTTGACCTGATAAGTTGATATTAAGCCCTTTTATGGTGCTTTTGCCTTGTGTGAAATATAAAGTGTAATATCAGCGTATATTATCAGGTCGTGGGATGTCAATTAAATCTTTTCTTTAGAAACCACGCCAAACCGAGGCTGCTGGAAAATTTGTATAACGAAGCAACTTCGTAAACCAATTCTTATTCTATTATGTTTAGAAATTTACTGTGTCTCTTTAAATTTCTTCAAAACACTAATAGCATACTCGATGTCACTTTCCGTGTGGTCTGCGGAAATCTGGAATCTAATTTCTTCATCACCTTTGGGAACTACCGGATAATTTAATCCGGTGGCTAATATACCGTTTTCAGTTAGAAATTTTACCAGCTCAGACGTCTTTTGAGTATCCCGAACCATTAACGGAACAACAGGATGATCGCCTTCAATGGTTTCATAGCCGGCTTCTTTTAAACCGGATTCAAATTTCTTTGTCATACGGCGAAGATATTCTAAAAGCTTAAGCCCTTCCGGACTGTCGAGAATCTCGATCGCCTTAAGCGCAGCGGAAGCTTCTGAAACTGTGATGGGATTTGAATAGATATACATAGGAGACTTTTCACGAAGATAATCTGTAATTTGTTTTGAGGATACAACATATCCACCGTTAACGCCAAAACCCTTGCCCAATGTTCCGATAACAATATCAACCTTGGTGTTGCAGTATTCTTCAGTTCCTCTTCCGGTTTTCCCAAAAGCCCCGACGCCATGCGAATCATCTATTATTGATATAATTCCTTCCTCAAATTTATCATTATACTTTTCGCAAATCTCGGAAAGCTTATCTAAAGGCGCGTTATCTCCTCTCATACTAAAAATACCGTCGGTAATAACAAGGCATCTTTTACCTTTGCCGATATTTTTCTTAATTTGAGTCTCAAGATCATTCATATCATTATGCTTGTATATGTCTTTGACTGTCGGTCTTGAAAGCCTGATAGCAATAATGATACAATTATGGTTCAACTCATCGCTTATTACAATGGTATCTTTTGATATAAGCGGGAACAGAACGCTCAAGCTGGTCACGTAAGCGGAACTCAATATCATGCCCGATTCTCTATTATGAAACTTTGCCAGTTTCTCTTCTAATTCCGTATGCACTTTATATGTGCCGCTGATGAAACGAACTGCGCCAGGGCCAACACCAAATTCCCTTACGGCAGCTTCTTCCGCTTCAATCACATCTTTTCTTAACGACATTCCCAGGTAAGAATTGGAATTCATCTTTAGAAATTCTTTATTGCCTGCGCCCTCAACAAAGTACCTTGTGCCTGAATTTCCTTTTGCGGGTTTCACTCCGGTGATAACCATTTCATTACCTTTTGCCGTACCCTTTTCATAAAGATCGTTCAACTCAAATTGTAATGCATCGTTTAATTTTTGTAATGACATGTTGTTTCTCCTCTATCTTGCTTGAATTAATAATACTATAAGCAGTGTGAGCATAGTGTCAAATCTCCTATTAGCTCTTGATGATAGAAGATGATCACTCACGCATTGTCATACCTTGATTTTGTGCAAATCACCTATCTATAAAACAAAATATCTTTTGTTCTCGAAAAAAATTATTCAATTTATTTTATGTCAAGGGCTGATTAGATTTTCCATAGAGAAAAAATTCCCATTGTTTTTATCTTTGGCACTCGCATAAAACAAGAAACCCGTGGATTCCATGTTATGCAATTAGCTTTAATCTGTCGAGTTGACAGACAAGCAGATCGAACCTTAAATATTGCGTTTGATAGATATCTAAAAAAGAACTAAATGAATCAAAGCCCGAGGCATTAGCGAAAGTATATAAAAGGAAAAAGAAGACAGAACTGGGCTGCTTCAAATATCTGGTTGATTGCTATGATTTCTCCTTTGAAATATGCATGGAAATTCCATCGGAGAATATGCTAACATATGATCGTTATCAAATCATGTTAATGGGGTCAGTGTTAATGGGGTCAGGTCTCCGTTTGACTTTTGTTAGATCATTAAGCGTTTCGGGTAGTAAGAGATGAAGGCATTTATTTGCGTAACTGACAATAATTGGTTTTCATAG
>Ga0307991_1003367_pt1 | contig 10349 bp, 7 predicted proteins | sample EllFjometagen131_FD_203146 | JGI IMG/M metagenome (GOLD analysis project Ga0307991, IMG submission 203146) | Marine microbial communities from Ellis Fjord, Antarctic Ocean - #131 | ecosystem: Environmental > Aquatic > Marine > Unclassified | place: Southern Ocean | collected 2014-10-08 | reverse complement strand
TTGGATGAAATGGGCCGCTACATACTTGTGCATGTTTAAAAAAGAGGATTTTCACCAACTCTTCTCTATTTATGGCTAAAGATAGTGCCTCTCTTACTCTTGGATCTTGAAATTTTTTCAGTCTAAGATTCAAACCTAAGTAGGTGTAAGAGCGACTAATATCCTCATAGATACTGAACTTATCAAAAAAATCTGGGCTTAACTGTCTCTCGTATGCCATAGGTTCAATACTACCAATATCAAGTGCTGATGATTTTAACATCAGGAATCTTGTCACAGGATCGGCTATAACATGAAAAGATATTTTATCTATCTTAGGTCTATGTTCAAAATAATTTTCATTTGCTACAAGAATAATATTTTTTGAATGCTCTAGTTGAAAGAGTTTATAAGGACCTGTTCCTATTGGTTTAGTGTTAAACTTAGCATTCATAAGATTTTTTTCATCTTTTAATATATGCTCTGGAATTATTCCCATCATCCATGTCTCTAAAGCTTTAAAATATGGTTTTTTATATATAACTTTAATCGTATAATCATCCAAAGCCTCAACTGACTCCACAAATCTAAAACCTGCACTGTAGGGTGAAACAACCTTTGGCGAAATAAGTGAGTGATAAGTAAAAAGAACATCTTTTGATGTAAAACTTGCACCATCATGCCATGTAACATCTTTTCTAAGTTTAAAGATAAGAGTAGTGTCATTTTCATAGTGAAAACTCTCGGCTAACTCTCCTATGATTGTTGAGGAGTCTTTGTCATATTTAACAAGCCCATTAAAAATATATCCAGATATCTCACCTGAAGCAGAGTCAGTTGCGAGGATTGGGTTTAAACGCGATGGATTAGCTGATGTAGCTAGATGCAGAGTTGAAGCATAAAGATTCAGCCCCAGAAGTAGATAAAAAAAATACTTTATCATCTAAAGACTCAAAGCTTTACCATTTATGCGAAACTCACCATTCTTAAATATAATCTCAAAAACAACTGAAGAGCCTTCATCTTTAGCATACTCTTGCAATATAGAAACCATCTGGTTTAGTTCGAGCATTTTGGCAAAAATCTTCTTTGATATTTTCAACTTAATATTTGTATCAATGCTCTGCACAATTGCTATTGGAAAATAAGTCATCTTCTTTGCGAAGTTTTTATCTTCATGCAAAACAAGTGAAGATATTAGAGTTAATCCCTCTAAATTTTCTTTCTCATTAAGAACAATTTTCTTAAATGAAAAATCAGCAATATCAAGTCTAGCCCCATATGATAAAACTTTGTAAAGACTATTTCTGATTTTCTCCTCAAAAGCATCATTTTGAGTACCATTTCTTACTTTAGAGAGTAGTACTCTGAACTCTTCTAGAGAATCTTTATCTATGTCATCAAGTGAGATATCATAATTGAACTCTGAGAACTTTAAATTTAACTCTTTAGATTTAAGAGTTAAATCTTTAAAAGAGCTCTTAGCAAACATCTGAGCTTTTGGACCTTGAGTATTAGAAGAGAGGTTAAAATTAAGCTTAGAGCTTCTTAGAGTAAGATTATCATCTATCGTACTTATCGAAAATTCTAAATTATCTAACTGTGAACTTGTTAAATATGTACTTTGTGATTCAAAATTTGAGCTACTGCTAAAGCCATTAAGATTAAAATCAACATCTAATTCATCATTAGCGATTTTTAGTACTATTTTCTCGACACTAGATATTAATTGTGTTGGTGCTATTAAGTCTCCATTACCATGATATAAGGCATCTGTAAGTTCTAAAGAGACTTCACTCGAGTCTTTAAGAGTATAACTCTCATTGATATCTTTTAAAAAGCCATCAAAATCTTTAGAGATGACATTATAATTTATATGATATAAAATGCCTTTGCCCTGAAGAAAAGAGTCTATATATTTATAAAAATCTAAATCCTCTTTTTTTATCTCATCAATCATGCCCGTTGAAAGACTTAATGGATAAATATCTATGCAAACAGCCTTTGAGAACGGAAAGTTTCTGTATTGTAAATCTCCTCCAATTATAATTCCTTCTAACATAGCATCTGTATAAGGAGGGAGTTGCTTATCGGAGTACTTGCTCAAATATTCTAAGAACTTATCTGCATCCCGTAAAAGAAATTCATAATGTGTTTTTGTAAGCAAGTAAGTCGAGTCCGTATCTACTTTGGCGATATCAATGCCATGCTCTTGTAGTGTCTGCAGTTTAGTGTTTAATGTCTCTTCTACAACTGAATTGCCAATAATTGGAAGTATAGCTATTGTTAAAACGATGAGAGTTAAAAAGATTAGAATTTTTTTCATAAATATAGCCTATTGATTTAAGTGACTTATTATATATAAAAAAAGTTAAGAAGTGATTGTTTTTGAAAAAGGTTTATACCCCAAGGGCAGGCTTCGCGCAAAAGAGAGATTTTACCAACGCAAGAGCGTTGATAAAAAGAGTAGTGAAACGATTAACGTTTACTAAACTGACGAGAACGACGAGCTTTACGCTTACCTGGTTTCTTACGCTCAACAACACGTGAATCACGAGTCATCATGCCCTCTGGTTTGAGGATAGCTTTGATTTCTGGGTTAAATGCTACTAGTGCACGAGAAATACCGTGACGAAGTGCATCAGCTTGACCACCAAAACCACCACCTAAAGTAGTAGCAACGATATCAACTGTAGTATCTTGCTTAGAAAGAACTAATGGTTGTTTAACACGTAGTTTTTTCGCTTCAAGTCCACCTAACCATGCGTCTAAAGAAAGACCATTGATTGTAATGTTACCTGTACCTGGAGTTAACCATACTTTTGCGATAGACGCTTTACGACGACCTGTTGCATAAATTGTTTTTGCCATGAGTCACTCCTTACTTTGAAAGTTGCGCAGTGTGAGGATGTTCAGCACCAGCATATATTTTTAATTTTTTAATCATCTTAGCACCAAGCTTAGTTTTAGGAAGCATACCACGAGTAGCTAATCTGTATAGTTTCTCAGGATTTTTTTCTAAAAGCTCAGTCATTTTAACACTCTTAGTTGAACCGAAGTAACCTGAATGAGAAAAATACTCTTTATTAGCAACTTTACCTAAACCGTTAAATTTAGCTTTAGAAGCGTTAATGATAACTACATAGTCACCACAGTCAATGTTTGGAGTCCAACAAGTCTTACGCTTACCACGAAGTAAAGTAGCTACTTCAGTGATCATACGACCAAATGTTTTACCCTCAGCATCAATCAAAACCCATTTTTGATCAATTTGTTCAGAAGTTGCAATTTTTGTAAATTTCATTCTTGAACCTTTTTAAGTGAATTTTTTAATAAGCGACATGAAGTCCTTATTTTGTTGCTGGAAGTATAGCCGTATAAACTTACACAAAGCTTAATTTTTGGTTAGTTTAAGGTTTTAAAATTACTCTTTATTGCACGAGCTTCTCTTACATTCACATCTACTTTACGAACTTCTAGTACTGTTCTTAATTCTTCATTTTGAGTATTTGTACTATTTTTATTTCATTCTCTAAAAGATAACAGATATAACCATTTACCTCATCACCAGTAATCTCTCTAATGGCATTTATGTAAAAACTCACCTGCTTATGATGATGAGAAGAGTAAGCCATAGAACTTTTGTAATCAACTACATTCCAAACATTACTACTAAAAAGAGACTGCATGTCTTTTTGAGTATTTTCACTTTTAACTAAAAGGTCAATATAGCGCAGATTATTTTTGTAACGAAGAGCTTTTTCTTTGTAACACTCTCCATCTACAAGGGTTTGAAATTTACTATCTTTTATCAATAGACTTACTCTATTTTCAATATCAAGAATTTCTGACTCCTCTAGAGAGTAACCAAACTTATTTATCATCATATTTTTAGCATTTAAAATGGAATTTGTTGAGAAATCAGCTAACATCTCTAACATATAGTGCATTGCCAGACCAAAGTTGATAGATTTTAAATCCTCCTCTTTACTCTCTTCAAGTGCTAAAATATCACTCTGTGTTCCATAATAAAGTGCCTTATACTCTAATGCTTCAAAAGTGCTCTTTTGCATAGACTTATTTTGATTCTCACAAACAAGAGTTCCATTTGATTGTGCTTGGATATCTAAGATATCAAAGATAGAGTCTTTACTCTTTTTTATTATAAAAAGGTTATCCCTTGCTCTTGTAAACGCTACATAAAGAGCATTAAGAGAATCTTCTAAAACAAGTTCTTTCTCTTTTGCTAATGCATTTGCATAATTGGCATCTAAAGAGTCTCTACCCTTAATACGAAGATATACACTCACCAATTTAATTCCATCATACTCGTAAATAATCGAGTCTCTTGAGGCTGGAGCACGTTTGAGTCTGTCCATTACTATGACATGTTCATACTCTAAGCCTTTTGACTTATGCACAGTTAAAACTCTCACACCACTCAAATCAGATGCTGCTGCTGCAATATCAAGTCTCTCGTACTCAAACAACAGTGCCTCAATATCACTATACTTACCTACCGCGTTTAAAAAACGAACAATATGAAAATCACTCTTAAAGAGTCCATACTCATCAATGAGTTTTATAAGAATGTCTTGCAGACTAGAAGAGTTAAAATTTACTTTTTTAATATCATGCAATTCTTGATTTATAAGAGCGAAAAAATTATGTTTATATATATCTTCTTCAAAGTAGAGGTACTTTAGATACTCTAAAACTGCCTTTACACTTCTTTGGTTTATAAGTTTAGTCGTTGTCTCTGTAACAACTTCTATCTTTTCTTTAACAAGTGCCTCTTTAATAGCTTCGCCATCTCCATTTGTTGCACAAAGAATAGCTATCTCATTTAAATCTGCTCCAAGCTCAATTAATCTTTTAACTTGAGTTATAGTTTCTTCTAAAAGTTCATCACTTTGAAATACTTCTACATAACCGCCACTAGCCTCTTCTCTTACAAGTTGAGCCGAATAGTTATTAATCTTTGAATCAAAGGCATGGTTTACAAATTCTATTACCTCTTTTTGCGAGCGGTAATTTGTAAGCAGTTGTTTGGTTGTTGTGTTACACTCTTGTTTAACACTACCAAAGAGTGCCGAAACACCACCGCGAAACCTATAAATAGACTGTTTAACATCTCCAACAAAAAAGAAACTTCCATTATCAAATATACCACTTCCTGAAACTATTTCGCCTATTAGAGGTTTTAAAATCTCATACTGTAATATACTTGTATCTTGAAATTCATCAAGTAACATATGTTCAATCTGCGCATCAAGTCTAAAATATAAAAATTCACTATCTACTCTTTCTTTTAAGAGATAATGCACAAGAAGTGTAACATCGGAAAAACTCAACTCACTATCATCCATATAGAGTGCTTTTTTTGACTTCTCATAAACCTCGACTAATGAACTAAGCATGTAAAAAAAGTTCTGCTCTTTTGCATTATGATGATTTTTAACCGCATCTTGAACTTTATGCAAGTGAGTATCCATCTCTGGTATATAACATTTAGAGAAAGTTCTATAGTCAAGACTAGATCTCTCTAACCATGTCTTTGCACTCAATTCATCAAAACTCTCAGCCAAGACAGCTTTTTTAACCGTAGCAGAGGCCGCTTTACATCTATCGACTATAGCCTTTAACTCCCCAAGAGCGTCCATTGCCTCTTTTTCAAAAACCCAAGTCTCTTGTTTGGTAAACTTGAGGTGAGAGAGTTCTTGTTTTTTCTCGTAAAACTCATCAAGTAGGGTAAATATACTCTCTAATCTTTTTTTTGATTGGAGTGATAAAGAAATAAGAGTCTCTGTTTTATTTGCAACATCAATCTCTTTGAGAAAACGCGATAGAAGTTTAAGTTCATGTTGAGATGAGAAGGTTGAAAAGTCAGGCATAAGAGAAGCATAGAGTGAAAACTTTCTAAGTATCTGAGTAAAAAAGCTGTCAATTGTCATAATCTTCGTATTTGCATTTAAAAATTCATTGAGAACTTTCTTTCTGTTTTGAAGTATATGCTCTCTAGAAAATCCAGACTCTTTAACAATTTCATCAAGTTCACCGCGTTTATCTAACTCTTCAAGAGTTAAGACGATGCGTTCACTCATCTCCGTGGCCGCTTTATTTGTAAAAGTTAATGCTAATATTTTTGAGGGCTCTGCACCTTTAAACAAAAGTGAGAGATAACGTACAACAAGCATAAAAGTTTTACCACTTCCTGCACTTGCTTCATATGCTAAATTATTATTAAACACTTTTTACTCTTCTTCAAATAGTTTTATAGATTCTTTTCTTGTCTTTAAAACTCTTTGTAGCTCTTTATAGCCTTGCATACTTGGATATATGTCATGAGTCTCTCCATCACTAAAAGGTTCATAAACATTATAATAAGTTGAGTAGTTAGGCCCATCCATAAAAGTTACAGGAACAACGATTTGTGAAAAACTAGATTCAGAGTTATCATGTATTAAGTAGATTGAAGATCTTATAAGAGTCATACTCTCAATCTCACCTATTTTATTCTCTGCATACTCTAACATTTTAGCCGAGCAGCCACCACTACCACAAAAAATAAAACTATTTTTGAACTTTATAAATATGTATCTTTTTGTGATTGTGTTAATGTACTCTAAATCATAGTGAATATTTTGCAGAAGTTTTTCCCTAACATCCTCGCCATATTTCTTATTGATATAAACATTTACTTTTTGATTTATTTCATCTATATTTTTTATCTCTTTTATAGGAAGGGTAAGTGCTTCTTTTTGGCTACAACCCTGCATCAGTAGTATCAATGCAATCGTTAACAATAGACTATATTTTCTCATACAACTATCCTCTATCACACATAGTTTTAAACTCACAAAAAAGACAACTTTTTATCTCTTCGCACTTTTCAAAATTTACTTCTTCTATGTTGAGTAAATCTTTTATATGTGACTTTAGTATCTCTAACTTCTCGTTTAAAAAAGCTTCTGGAACTATTTTTGACTCTTTTAAATCATAAAATCCACAATTCTCTACATTTCCAAATCCACTTGCTAAAAGATAGTAAAACTCTAATTGAAAATCAGTGGCCTCGGTAAAATTATTTTTATTATAGAGTGAGTAAGAACCTGTTTTATAATCAAGCACTTCAATCTCGTTGTCACGTTTATCTATTCTATCTATATTTCCAACAATATTTATACCCGCATACTCTATACTCATGCTCTCCTCACAGGCCTTAACACTCCAGCCTTGTGCAAACCGCGCTATCTCTTTTTCACAAAACTCATTCATTCGTCTTTTTTGTAAGTTTATAAGGTATTTATCAAGCTCGCTGCTACCCTGTGCCGCGTTTAGCTCTCTGTGCAAATCTCTTTTTAAATCATCTAAACTTGAGTAAGAGTTCTTTTTTGTATAGAGTTCTTTGAGTGCGCTATGTACCGCATTTCCTATCTCATACTCACGAGGCATATCGCGAGGAATCTCATGAGAATTTATATACTCTATATATTTATGATAATACTTTCTTTTACAAGTTAGAAATGTTTTGAGTCGTGTAGCTGATAGTTTTACATCTTTAAAACTGTACTCTTTGATTATTGCATTTTCTTCTTTTACTCTTATCTCTTTTTTGTCAAAAAGTATATTGGCATAATCTATCTCTGAACTTGATTCACTCTCTTTAATTCCCAACTGTTTTAAAAATCTTGATGGTTTAGAATCACTAGCAGATACAAAGGAGATAGCTACCTCTTTAGAGGAATTTATAAGCATTTGATAGTAGTGTTTTTGAAGATTTTCTCTATCACTCATAGTTGGTAGATTAGCAAGCTCTCTGATTGAGGTGTTTAAGAACATATCTTTATCACTGCGTTTGGGTACATTAGAGTCATTAAAGTCTACTATTACAACTGCGTCAAACGCGACACTCCTTGTTTCTAAAACACCCATTACTGTAACCTTACCACCACGAACATCATCAAGTGTTCTTTGTGAGAGTCTTTGCAAGAAGAGAGAGAGAACAGATTTTATACTCATCTCTTTCATATGATCTAAAAGAGTTTTAAAACTATAAATTTCCTCTTCAAAAACTTTGATCTCTCTTTTAGAGCTAAAAATCTCTTTGTACTCATTTAAAAAAGATATAAAATCGACCTCTGCTAAATTTTTATAGTAAATGCTAAGTAGTTTTATATATGTTTCATCACCCACTCTATCTAACCTATAAATATTCTCTTTAGAGTCTTGGTCTAATAGTGTTGTAGTAGCTTTTAACTTCTGATAAATCATTGTTTTAGAGTATGTCTCACCCATAGCAAAGTTAAAATTTGATTTCTCATCAAAACTTTTTAAAATACTTGCCATTTTTTCATCAGGTAAAACTATAGCGATGCTTTGTGCATCATACCCTTGATTGATAAAGTCATATAGTTTTTTCTTTATAAACGCGACTTGAAGTATTGACTCATTAAATGATTCGCAAGATATATTTTTATTATTACTCATCTCTCTTTTAGAGATTATCTTTTTATCATTTAAAGAGATAACATATTCAAAGTTTTTTTCTAGCTCAATGCCTAGATCTAAAAACTTACTCTGCATCTTTTGATTAAACTCTGATGTTTTAAAAATAAGATTTAAATCTGCGTAGTTACAAACTTGTTCTAAAAGTTGAAATTCAAAGTTAGTTAGATGACCAGCAATATGAAGTTCTATAGAGTGATGACTTGCAGCATATATATGATTAAACTCATAAAGTGCTGGCAAGAGTATCTTATCTAGTAATTTTCTCTCTTTACATAAAGATGTGTATCTTTTATAAAGCTCTTGAAGAATCTCAATATGCTCTTCATACTCAGCATATAAATCTGAGAGGTCTAGCTCATTTATATTATAAAGTTCAGCGGAGAGTTCTTCAAAAAATTTAAATATATAAGATGAATTTTTTGTAAAAGTAAAAAAGTTTCTCTCTATCTGTAAAGAAGCAAACTCTTTAAAATCAGATGCTTCAAGAAGAATTAGAACTCTACTATCATCATCAATAGTTTTAAAATCATCAACGATACAGAGTTTAGATATAAACTCATTCATTGTTATGTAGTTAGGAAGGAAGAGAGTCTCTTCTTCGAGAAGAAGTTGCTCGTGACGAATTGCACGAGCAGAGGGTAAGATGATTGTTTTATTAGTCATCTATTTTAGTATTCAAAAGCCTCTTTAGCTCTTGTATCAGCTTTTACATTGTAAAATCTCTGATTCTCTCCAATAGTAACTTTTGCCATTACATCCCAACGACCTTCTAGAGGTAGTGTTACAGAATTAAAAGTGTAAACTCCATTATTTACTGCGGGGCTTATAAGCTCTTGATCATTCTTATGATTGTTAGGTCTAGTAATAATTGCTTTGAGTGTAGCATCATCCACAGGATTCTTATTAATATCTAATACTCTATATTTTAATACTGTGTTATCAAGACTTAAATTATCTGTAATATACTCTATAGTGTATTTATTATTAAAAGCAATTCTAGATTTAATAATCTCATCAGCTCTATCATTTGCCTCATGATATCCCATCATATAAGTATCACTCTTTTCAACTGGAAGTTGCATCGATACTATAACTGTTGCAACACATGCTCCAAATACTAAAATGATTGATGCTGATATTGCATATGGCCATATTCTTCCGTTACTTTTGTTCATTCTTTTGCCTTCTAATGTATAGTTTTCTTTTTATATACATAAATATACCGTAAAAAACAAAACCATAAAATAATAGCTTCAAAACAAAAATAGTATTCTTGTTTGCATTTCCTACTGCATTTTCTAATTCGACATTATTACTAATAGCTATCTGCTCTGCAATATCTGCATAACCATTAAACATAGCACCGGAATATTTACCTATAGTGTTCCCTTTTTTTGCTTTTCCGGCAAGAAGAGGAATAATTGTTCCACCATTAGAAGCAGCGATTTTTTTGAAACTATCAAAACTATCACTGTAAAAAATTGCCATTACAAAGGCTTGGATTGGTGAAGCGACAAGGCTTAAAACCTGTTGTCTATCAAAATACTCATATAAAGATTTATCTGTCACTGCTATATCAACTTGCATGTTAAATTCTGAAAATATAAGAAGTACCGTTGGTTCATTAAAAGTAGCAATTAACTCTTTTTCATACGTTAGTATATCTTGAGAGTTTGGCAATTCTTGCAACATTACAAGTCTTAAAGAGATACCTGTTTTTTGATAAAGTTCTGCACCTAGGTTTTCAACTTCTTCGCTGAAACTTGGATTAAATATAACTTCATCTTTATATAAATATTCTGCAACTAATTGTGATTGGAAAAAAAATGTGAGGATGAGGGCATAAAGCCCTCTATTAA
>Ga0307991_1003366_pt1 | contig 10350 bp, 6 predicted proteins | sample EllFjometagen131_FD_203146 | JGI IMG/M metagenome (GOLD analysis project Ga0307991, IMG submission 203146) | Marine microbial communities from Ellis Fjord, Antarctic Ocean - #131 | ecosystem: Environmental > Aquatic > Marine > Unclassified | place: Southern Ocean | collected 2014-10-08 | reverse complement strand
AATCGGAGAGCAAACGGACAACTCGAAACTCTTCCTGAAAAACATATAGATACGGGAATGGGATTTGAAAGGTTGACGATGGCCATTCAAGGAGTGCGTTCCAATTATGATACCGATATTTTTCAGCCAATTATTCAGTCAATTGCTAAAGAAACAGGCTTTGTATATGGTAAGGAAAAAAAGCAGGATATAGCCATGCGTGTTATTGCTGATCACATTCGGGCTATTTCTTTTGCAATTGCTGATGGTCAGTTGCCTTCTAATGTGGGCGCAGGATATGTTATTCGCCGAATTCTTAGAAGAGCTGTGCGTTACGCCTACTCATTCTTGAATAAGAAAGAGGCATTTATGTATAAAATCTTGCCTGTCCTTATCAAGGAAATGGGTGATTCTTTTCCTGAATTGGTTAAGCAGGAGATGTTGATTACGAAAGTAATACAGGAAGAAGAGAATTCATTTTTAAATACATTAAGCACTGGTATACAACGTATTGAAAAAATCATTGAACAACTCATTTCTAAGAAAAAAAAGAGTCTTTCCGGTAAAGATGCATTTGAATTATACGATACTTTTGGGTTTCCTTTCGATTTAACAGAGCTTATCGTAAAAGAAAATGGCTTAAGCGTTAGTAAAGCAGATTTCGATAAATATATGCTTGAACAAAAGGAACGCTCTAAACAAGCATCTGTTACCGAAACCGATGATTGGATTATTGTTTCCGACAAACAAGAAGGCAATGGTTTTGTTGGATATAATGCATTAACTGCCAATATAAATATTCTCAAATACAGAAAAATTCAAACAAAAAATACGACAGCCTATCAATTGGTTTTTGACCAGACTCCTTTTTATGCAGAATCGGGTGGGCAAGTTGGTGATACCGGATTTATTCAAAATGAAAAAGAAAAGATAAATATATTCGATACAAAAAAAGAAAATAATCTTACAGTACATTTTACTAAGCAATTGCCTTCAAATCCGAATTTTCCCTATCAGGCACAGGTAATTGCTGGCAAAAGATGGCGGACTACAAATAATCATACTTCTGCTCACCTAATGCATCACGCTTTACGGCAAGTTTTAGGTTCTCATGTTGAACAAAAAGGCTCTTATGTGGATGCTGATTATTTACGTTTCGACTTTGCCCATTTTCAAAAAATGTCTGATGAAGAAATTCAACAAGTTGAAACCTTGGTTAATCAGGCTATTTGGAATAATTCACCTGCAAATATTCAGACAGAAGTCTCCATTAAAGAAGCAGAAAAAAGAGGTGCCATTGCACTTTTTGGTGAAAAATATGGTGATAAAGTTCGTGTTGTCCAGTTTGCCGATTCCATAGAATTATGTGGAGGAACTCATGTTGAAGCTACAGGCCAGATTGGCTTATTTAAAATTGTTCACGAGAGTGCAATTGCTGCCGGAATTCGCCGAATTGAAGCCATTACAGGCGAAAAGGCAATCGCTTATTATAATGCACAAGAATCTGAACTTGGGCAAATAAAAATCATCTTAAAAGGACAAAAAGAACTGAGCAAAGGTGTTCAGAGTTTGGTGGATGAAAATAAAAAATTACAAAAACAAATTGAGGAATTTAATCAGGCCAAAGCATCCGCTATTAAAACTGATCTTGTTTCAAAAGCGATTAATCTTAATGGGATAAACCTGATTGCAGCAACGGTTGATTTAGATGCTACTACCATTAAAAATCTAGTGTTTGCAATTATAAGAGAAACTGAGAATACTTTGGTTGCCCTTGGAGGAAAGAATGATAATAATGTAAGTTTAACTGTTGCATTAACAAAAGATTTAGTTGAAAACCGCGGTTTGGATGCTGGAAAAATTATTCGATCAGTTGCTAAGGAAATTCAAGGTGGCGGAGGCGGTCAGCCACATTTTGCAACGGCGGGAGGTAAAAACCCGAATGGATTGGAAAAAGCATATCAATTGATAAAAGAACAAATTACAAACTAAAATACGCCGGGAAACCGGCTTTTTTTTAACCGAAAAAATGATAAAATTTTTCAATATTACAGATAGAGAAAGCGTAGAATATTTGGAGGCTGTTGAAGTGTATAAAGCAGGTACGCCAGAGGGATTGCAGATTAAATCAGAAGAAATTGAAAAGAAAATTGACAGCGGTAATGCAGTTATTATACTTGGTAAACAGAATATTTTACCTGTTTTTATGGCGTTGCTGTGGAAACTTGAAGGAAGCAATTTTTATGTAAACGAAATTATATCCATAATTCCTTCCGTAAAACATCTTCCTTTTGGGAAGATATACCTGGAAGTTTTAAAAGCTTCCGAATACATTAAAAATAATCACATTTTATTTGAGGTTGAGGACCCTGATTTTGGTAATAAAGAAGAAAGGCAAAAAAAACTTGACTTTTATTTTACGCATGGACTTTCCCTTGTTAACGATGTTAAAACCATTGTTCCTTCTCCTAATGGAGAGGAGCATACAAATACATTGCTTTGCATATTATCAAATTCGCGTTTTCTGAAAATCTCACAAAAGGAAATAAAGGATTTAATCACAAAACTCTATGCTGATCTTTACCAACAAGAACCTGAGGGATATTTGCTTAAATCCATTTTGGAGAATGTACCTGAAGAAATTCGTTTGTTGGGTTTTATGAAGTGTTGATTCTTGCTCAAATCGTTTTAATATAACTAATTTTGAGTGTGTGGATGGCTTTAAACTGATCGTAAATCCTAGCAGAATCTTGCTTTCGGACTGCGAATTGTAATTTACAATCAATCTGAAAATCAGTTGATAAAGGGCTTATACTTTCATCCTTTAGGATTTTCATCACAACATTCATATCCATATATGCAAAATTTACTTCATAAATATCCTTTATTTTTTTTTCAATAATTACTGCTTGTTCAATAGCGTCTTTTGCTGCTGAACGGTAGGCATTAATTAAACCGGGAATTCCTAGTTTGGTACCACCAAAATATCGTACTACTACAATAAGCGTATTCGTTAAATCAAAGGAAAGTAATTGACCGTGAATAGGTTTCCCTGAACTACCTGAAGGTTCTCCATCGTCGTTTGCACGCCAATTTGCTTTATCAACTCCAAAAATATATGCATAAACATGATGTCGTGCATCGTAATGTTTCTTACGCAATTCCTCTAATCTGATTTTTACTTCATCCGCACTTCTCACAGGAAATGCATAAGCCAAAAACTTACTGCCTCTATCTTTAAACTCACCAGTTGAGGGCTGGCTTAACATTCTATACGTATCGGTAAAAAGCATTTAAATAATTTTTGGCTAAAATAATAAATATTAATGCAACGCAATCTTAAGAAATTAATTCAGTGTTTATTTAAATCAAAAAAAATTGTATTTTGCAAAGGCAAATTCCACTAAATGAAGCTTCAGAAATATATTCCATCTTTCGTCCTTGTATTTATTACTCTACCTGCTTATTCTCAAGTAATTAGCAGTATAGATTTCTCCTCTCTTTTTGCCGATAAGAATGGGAATCAAGGGGCCTATTTTGAAACTATTTGGTTTTATTTAGGATTGTTATTAATTGCTTTAATAATTTCATTTCTAATTTATCGTCTTTGGACCGGAAGTTTAAAGAAAAGTGAACAAGAATTGCGCGATCAGGTTAAAGATAGAACAGTTGATTTACAGCGCAACATGGACAAACTTTTGCAAGAAATTGTTGAGAGAAAACGTATTGAAAATGCTTTAATAGCCGAAAAAGAAAGAGCAGATTCTGCTAACAAAAGCAAAAGTGAATTTTTAGCCAATATGAGTCACGAAATTCGAACCCCGATGAATGGTATTATTGGAATGACTGATTTGTTGAAACAAACAGAATTGGATGTAAAACAACAGGATTTCTTACTAACAATTCAACATTCAGCTGCTTCCTTGCTCAATCTGATCAATGATATACTGGATTTTTCGAAAATAGAGGCAGGCCAAATTGATATCGAAGAAATAGATTTTAATCTTCATAGTGCTACAAGTGAAATTCTCGATTTATTAAAATATAAAATCAAAGAGAAAAAGCTCAAATTAGAAACTCATATTGATCCAAATGTTCCCAGATGGGTTAAAGGTGATAAATATCGATTTAAACAAATTTTAACTAATTTATTTAACAATGCTGTTAAATTTACTGATGAAGGAGGGATTACTGTTAATGTGTATATGACAGGTCAAACACCCACTCATTCTAAAATAAAATTTGAAGTAATTGATTCGGGAATTGGTATTTCTGAAAGCAATCTTAAAAAACTATTTCAATCCTTTTCTCAGGTTGATTCCTCAACTACACGATTATATGGAGGTACTGGACTTGGTCTGGTTATTTCGAAAAATATTGCCAAACTTCTAGATGGAGAAATGGGTGTTGAAAGCGAAGAAGGTAAAGGCTCAACATTTTGGTTTTGGGTCAATTACAAAAAATCGCAACAAGATCAATTAGAAATTGAACCCGTAAAAGTGACAGAAAGAAAGAATACAAACAAACTTCGGATTTTGTTGGCTGAAGACAATCCAATTAATCAGAAAGTAGCACAAATGCATCTTGAAAAACTCGGCCATTCTGTGGAATGCGCCAACAATGGAAAGATAGCATTTGAAATGTATACTAAAAATGATTACGATTTGGTTTTTATGGATATTCAAATGCCGGAAATGGATGGTATTCAGGCTACAAAACGTATTCGTGAATTTGAAGAAGACATCCAGTTGTTAAATCCAATTAAAATTATTGCCCTTACAGCCAACGCTATGAAAGGTGATAAAGAAGCTTGTATAGCTGCTGGAATGAATAACTACATGAGTAAGCCCTTCAAACCTGCCGAACTTTCTCAGGTTTTGAATGAAAGTTGGCCTAAATCATAATTTTCTTGCGATTACCAGTATTTTTGTAGTAATGTAAAATTAATTACATGGAAAACGATACCCTGAGTCCGATTCGTAAAGCTTTAAGAATAAATATGGACGCCACTATTTACGGTACTTTTGCAGAAATTGGTGCCGGACAAGAGGTTGCACGGACTTTTTTTCAAGCCGGTGGTGCCTCCGGAACAATTGCTAAAACAATATCGGCCTACGATATGATTATGAGCGATGATCTATATGGAAAAGAGGCTTCCGGTCGATATGTTTCAAAAAATCGTCTTTTAAAAATGCTTCAGCAAGAAGCAACAGAATTAACAAAAACACTTGGGAAAACCGTAAAAGAAGGAACTCGTTTTTTTGTTTTTGCCGATACTGTTACAACAATCAACTTTTCAAAAGACAAAGAAGGTCACGGCTGGATGGGCGTTCGCTTTCAATTAGACCCAAAAGATGCTACAAATGAAGTTGTTTTACATGTCAGATTATTGGAAAATACAGCCCTCCAACAACAGAAAACTTACGGTGTTTTAGGAACAAATCTTTTATTTGCGTGCTTCAACTATTACAAAAGACCAAACTTATTTCTTCAATCTTTGATGGATTCTTTATTGCCTGATCAGCTAGAAATTACAATGGTTGAGATGTCAGGCCCAGAGTTAGATTATGTTGATAATCGATTGCTTGGTGTTCAACTAGTCAAAAACGGCATGGCAAAGGCAATCATTTTTGATCAAAAAGGTGTTCTCCAAACGCCTGAAGAAATGCTCTATAAAAAAAATGTACTAGCTTTTAGGGGAAGTTTTCGCCCTATTACTCTTGTGGGTTTGGATATGATAAAAAGTAGCTATTCGCTTTTTAAAAAAGATAAAGATTATGATAAGGGAAATACACTGGCTCTTTGTGAGATCACACTAAACAACCTGATATCTGATGGTGAATTTTCTGATCAGGATTTTCTAGATCGTGTTGATATTTTAAATGGATTGGGACAAAATGTAATGGTATCAAATTACCGGGAATATTATAAGCTCGTCTCCTACTTCAGTAGGTTTAAGATTAAGAACCTAAGAATTGTGATTGGCGTTTTAACACTTTATAAAGTTTTGGATAAGAGCTATTACAGCCATTTAAAAGGAGGTGTATTGGAAGCATTCGGAAAATTATTTACCGACACTATGAAACTTTATGTTTATCCCGCATTGCAAAACGATCAGGAAAGTTTGATGGATTCTTCTAGTATTCCTAGAAGTCATGATTTAAATTTTATTTACAATTATTTAATCCAAAATCGTAAAATCATTGATATTAAAGATGTTAATATAGATTATTTACCAATTTTTAGTAGTCACGTCCTGGAACTAATTCATAAAAAAGACCCTAAATGGGAAAAAATGGTTCCAAAATATGTTTCAGAGCAAATTAAACAGAAACATTTGTTTGGATATCAGGATAATGAGAAATAATTTATTTTTTATTGTCATTTATTTCTTCTAAATCTATTTCTCTATCTCCAATAAACACTTTGTAATCTACTTCGGTTTTTGATTTTTTCATCAAGCCAATCATCATTATTAAGCTCGACATCAGAATAATGTAAAACAAAAGCCCTTCGCTGACTAATCCAATGCTATATTCGCTCGGAATACTATAGAACAATAATATTGTAATTAAACCCCGAGGGGCAATAAACAATGCAGGAAAGAGATTGGCTCGAATAATAAAACGTAAATAAACATAGCGAATTCCATACAAAATTACCAAAATAAGACTTCCGGTTATAATCAGTTTTAAATCAAATAGATTGGTTATCAAAAGCGAATATCCAAAGATAAAAAAGAAGAGTGTTCGAATAAGGAAGGCGCTTTCTATTGTAATCACTTTAAATTGTTCAATATTCTCTTTGAGTAAATCGAAGTGTATGAATTTCGAAATCCATCGCTTTGATATATATTGAATATTATTCAATACCAAACCGAATACAAAAATGATAATCAAGGAAGAAAAATGTAGAATTTTTCCGCTGGCATAAAGGAGGATAAGTACGGCTATTAAAATAAAGAATCTGACTTTTAATTGATTTTTTGAAATAAAATAAAGCAGGATTAATGTAAATACCAGGCCTAATATTCCAACCAAGGCTAAATCGATGAAAAGGTAACCAAAAGAACCGGGCACAATTATATCATTGAACACTACAAAATTGAATATCAAAATACCAAAAATATCAGAAAATATAGATTCATAAACAATAAACTCTCTTTTTTCAGAGCCAATTTGTTCAACACTGGGAATAGCTATAGCACTACTGATGATTGAAAGTGGAATTGCATTAACAAAGCTAGCTTTAAAGCTAATATCTGGAACTAGCCAATAAATAACTGAAGCCACTAAGACATTGGTTATAAGCAAAATAATTATTGCTGAAAAGAAACTGCTGGCAATTAATGGTAATTTTTTTCTACTTAATTTCAACTCCAGACTACCTTCCAAAACTATCAAAATTAAACCCAAGGTTCCAACTAAAGCAAGAATTTTATCCAATCCTTGTATAGTATTGGCCATCTCTGGTGCTAATATTCGAATGGTTATACCAGTAAATAAAAGTAATAATACGGACGGAACCTTAATTTTCTGTGCTACTAAATTAAAAACATAGGAAAGGATAATTAATAAACTAAAAAAAATTAAAAGAGAATACTGATTAGTCATAGTCGAAGGCTTATTTTCTCAAATTTACATAAATATTCGAAATATGGTAATTCTTTATTTACTGCCCAATTTTGTTAAAATTATAATTTATTAAATATGTTTATTTAACTTTGTAAAATATTTACGAATGTTTTTAGATATTTTTATTTAGCAATCCTTATGGAAAATTATTTCAAGCACTTCAGACAGCAAACTATTGGTAACGATTTAGATTTTGACACCCCTAATGGAACGCAAAAAATGATCTATGCAGATTGGTTAGCAAGCGGTCGTTTATATGCTCCTATTGAAGAAAAAATTCAAAATCTTTTTGGTCCTTGGGTGGCAAATACACATACGGAGACTAGTGAATCAGGTACGCTCACGACTAAAGCTTACCATTATGCACAACATATTATTAAAAAACATGTAAATACTGATGCAGATGACGTTTTAATTACAAGTGGAAATGGGATGACCGGTGTCATTAACAAATTTCAGCGCATACTCGGTTTGAAAAGATACGGGACTCAACAACATCCGTTTAATAAGATGGATATGAGCGAAAATAAACGCCCCGTAGTTTTTATCACTCATATGGAACATCATTCCAACCAAACATCCTGGGAAGAAACTATAGCCGATGTTGTTGTTTTACAACCAGATGAAAATATGCTTGTGAATGAAAATGAGCTTAGAAGAAAACTAATAGAATATAAGGATAGAGAAATTATAATTGGAAGCTTTACAGCCTGCTCAAATGTAACCGGCGTAAGAACCGATCAACATAATTTAGCACGCATCATGCACGAAAACAATGGTTTGTGCTTTATCGATTTTGCTGCAAACGCACCTTACGATTCAATAAATATGCATCCGCAAGATAAAATGGAAAGATTAGATGCCATATTCTTCTCTCCACATAAATTTTTAGGTGGTCCCGGATCTTCAGGAGTATTGATTTTCAATAAAGAATTATATACTTCTAATGTACCTGATAATCCAGGAGGAGGAACAGTGGATTGGACCAATCCCTGGGGCGAATACAAATTTATTGATAATATAGAAGCTCGAGAAGATGGCGGCACACCCGGATTTTTACAAGCAATTCGCGTTGCTTTAGCAATTCAGCTGAAAGAAAAAATGGGAGTAGAAAATATCCGTAAACGTGAAAATCAATTGATTGAAAGAGCATTTGATGGTTTGAAAAAAATACCAAAGCTCCATATCCTATCGGAGCATGTAAAAAATCGTTTGGGTGTTATTTCATTTTATGTTGAAGATATACACTTCAACCTGATTGTTAAATTATTGAACGATCGTTTTGGTGTTCAAGTAAGAGGAGGTTGCGCATGTGCCGGAACCTATGGTCATTTTTTATTAGGTGTTACGCAGGAAAAATCGAAAGAAATTTCAAATAAAATAAATTCCGGTGACTTATCGGAAAAACCTGGTTGGGTGCGTTTATCGCTACATCCAACTATGACCGATGCGGAACTAGATAAAACAATCTTTGGCTTAAGCGAGTTAATTGCAAATATTGATGAGTGGTCGAAAGATTATACTTACAATCCTAAAACAAATGAATATAAACATTTGAGAGAGCTTGCCGATAAATGTGAATTAGTCAAACCCTGGTTTATTTTTGATTAATTTCGAAACACATTCTTCCAAAACCATTGCTTTTCAATAATTAAAAGCGTATCTTGGTCTTGAAAATCAATCCGTTGACCTAAATGTGATTGAGTTAATGCACCTTTTCCTTCTGACAAAATAACTTTCAGTTATAAATCAGGAAATATAAATTTGTATATGGATAGATTGCACCAATATCCGATGGCTCGTTTTCTGTTTCCATTTATTGGAGGAATACTTTTTTCCACTTTCTTCTCCACTCCTATTATATTTTGGTTGATTTTTCTAGCCGTAATTTTTTTAAGTCTCCTATTATGGTTTTTTGCATTTGACAAACATAAAACATACCGATCACGATGGATTAACGGGCTCTTGATCACTGTATTTTTTTTCAATTTGGGGATTATCACATTCTGGTATAGTTCGCCTTTGAATCATAAAAAACATTATTCTCAATTTGATGAAAGCAGCATATATTTAATAGAAATTAAAAGCGCGTTTACTGAAACAGCTAAAACGTACAAAAGCATTGGTAACATCAAAGCGGTTTTTGAAGAAAAAGACAGTTTGTGGCAAACAACAAATGGTCGGGTTTTACTGTATTTTCAAAAACAAGATAATTTTCAACTTCAGTATGGAGATCAAATTATAAGTAGTGCAAGGCTAAGCCCTATTAATGGAGCTCAAAATCCAAATGCATTTGATTATGGGGTATATATGAACCGAAAGGGGATTTTCGACCAAAGTTTTATTAAAGAAAATGATTGGAAGTTCATCCGTTCCAATCAAACAATAAGTTTGCAATCAATAGCTATAAAGCTAAGAAACAGATTGCTAGCCGTATTAAATAGTTTGGAATATGATGATGAAAGCCTTGCCCTAGCAGCTGCTTTGCTAATTGGTTATGATGAATATCTAGATGATGATTTGCGTGCTCGTTTTGCAGGTTCAGGAGCGATGCATATCCTTTGTGTTTCTGGCCTTCACGTCGGGATTATTTATATGATATTCAATTTTTTATTTGGTTTTTTTGAGAAGATAAAATATGGTAATTTCATTAAAACGATTTTTATCCTCATCATAATCTGGTTTTATGCTTTAATCACAGGTCTTTCGCCATCCGTTGTTAGAGCATCGACAATGT
>Ga0307991_1003365_pt1 | contig 10353 bp, 7 predicted proteins | sample EllFjometagen131_FD_203146 | JGI IMG/M metagenome (GOLD analysis project Ga0307991, IMG submission 203146) | Marine microbial communities from Ellis Fjord, Antarctic Ocean - #131 | ecosystem: Environmental > Aquatic > Marine > Unclassified | place: Southern Ocean | collected 2014-10-08 | reverse complement strand
GTCTCTTTGGACGCTGGATGCTGCGTTCCAGCAGCTACTGGAAAATTCAATCACTCCACCGGAGATGGAAGGTTGAAAAGCGCCTGCACGCATTGCGCACAATCATGCGCCTGCCTGTCGAACGATTAGAGCAGGTGATCCAGGATGTTGAAATACCCATCGAGAGATCCATTGAATTCATGAAGTTCTATGATCGTGAAATTGACATCCGGCCCTGCTGGATCTGCCCGATACGCCCCCTGGAAACGGCCGGGAACTGGACGCTCTATACCATGAAACCAGGCGCGCTCTATCTGAACTTCGGCTTCTGGGGAAGCGTCCGAACCACGTCAGACAGGACCCCCGGCCATTTCAACGTCCGCATCGAAGGCATTGTGCAGGAACTCGGCGGCCGCAAGTCGCTCTATTCGCAATCCTTCTTCACCGAAGACGAATTCTGGCGCATCTATAACGGTGAAACCTACCGGAAGATCAAGTCGAAATACGATCCGCGGGGTGCCTTCGTAAATCTGCATCAGAAGACGGTTCTTGGGCATTGACAGACTGTTGGTTCGGCACTTCGCTTCATGGAATAAATCGAGGAGAAATTTTACGACAGTATGGATTCTATCGTCCATCCATATCTCCAGAATTTCATTAGACGGTACCTGGGCTACTGGCGATCTGCACAACTGTTTTGCTCGTGCGAAATGCAAATACTGAAGCAATGAATAGCTGCCTGACCGCTCCTTCAAGCTCGGTTGCTTTTTACCAGTCATCTTCAATATTATTAATGCTATGAGGCTGAGGATGCTTAGTTGGCAGCAAAAGGACTGTTTTCCTTCCTCCTACCATTAATTTATATAGAATGATGCAGACTTCAAAGGTACAGATCGGATTTTCAGAGTCGCACATTTAGTACGGGATGAAATGTGCAGATTATTGATCGTGATTTTCCCTGGGTGACGTTATATTTGTAACTTCCTGAAACAAACAAAACTCGAATTGGCTTGTTCGCTGTAGATTACGAATAAGCGTCAATCCGAAGTTGAGTTAACAGAAAGGTGCAGAGTCAGATTCGAGGTGTTGATGCAATTTTGGATTGACGCATGAAGGACTAAGCCACGTCTTGTGAGCTATGGGGTTTCAATTGCGACTTTGCCATTTTTTGTTATAGAGAAAGAGAAAATCAGGGCCGGTGATGCCCGTTATGAAATGAAACATCTTCGAGACGGACACCCGGAACGCTATAGATTGTCCTATCCTTGATGCGATTATCGTTGAACATTCGATTTTTGGACATAGAACACCGTGTCGAAAAGGAGAGCTCTTTTCGCAGGAAGGCGACCATATGGAATTTGCGGGGTAAACGGTGCTCATCGTATAAACTCCGGCGGACTGTTGCACCTGACTGGAAGCAGACGTTCTATTGTGTGCATCCTGCCTTTTTGACAGACGGGACAGACGTTAACATCGATCCCGCAGATTCTGAGGAGCTGTTCCTGCCATGTCTCCCGCTTCTTTTCTTTTATGACTTTTTTTACGCCTAACATCTTATGGCATGACGCAATGTTGCCTTTGCGGTTTCTGTTGGCCAGCAGACCGAAGTGGCGTATCCGCACAAAGCGATCTGGCAGTACATGAAGAAGAAACCGTCTGATGAACTCATCCGCCGTGAGACTCATGGTCTTTTGGTAGTTATCGTCGGCATAATCCCGCCAGTGGAAAGAGACCCTGCCGCCCTGGTTGGAAAGGATGCGGTTGTTGCTGATCGCGATCCTGTGGGTATATCTTCCGAGATACTGGAGAACCCCCGTTGGACCACCAAACGGCGGTTTGCAGTAGACGACCCACTTTTTATGATAGAACTGGTTACAGAAAGAGTGGAACGTTTTCGGTTCATGAAGATGACGGATCCCCCCTTCGAACACCAGAACACCCTTTTTGAAGCAATTTTTGAGAAGATCAAGAAACTTGCCTTTGAACAACACGGACATGACACGTACGGGAAGAAAGAAACCCTTTCGACAGGGTACCCAGCGTTCCCCTGTCGGTGACAATCCGCCCCCGGTGACAATGCAGTGGATATGGGGGTGATCCATAAGGTTCTGCCCCCAGGTGTGCAAAATACCGATGACTCCTATTTTTGCTCCGAGGTGTTTCGGGTCGCCGGCAAGTTCCATGAGCGTTTCGGAGACTGAACGGAAAAAAAGATTGTACAGGACCTTTCGGTTCATTAACATCAGATGATTCAGTTCTGAGGGAATGGTGAAGACCACATGGAAATACTCAATGGGAAGAAGATCTTCGTTACGGGCCTCGATCCACTTTTCCTTGGCCAGGGTCTGGCATTTGGGACAGTGCCGATTCCGGCAAGAGTTATACGATATCGCCAGATGGCCGCAGTGATCGCACTGATCCTTATGACCACCAAGGGCAGCGGTTCTGCAGACCTCGATGGCACGCATGGCCCGTAAATGATTGCGGGGCAACCTGTGGGATTTTCTGTATTCAGGTCCATGTTGACGGAAGATGTCCGCCACCTCGGGACCGCCGGATGTTCGCATCCGGGTTACGAAGTCTTTTTCGCTTTATCGAGAGGGGAGACAACCTGTGCCAGGTTCAGCCTGCTCACATGCAGATAGACGGTAGTCGTTGTTGGGGATCTATGGCCCAGAAGCAGCTGGACATGGTGGAGACTTGTTCCCGCTTCAATCAGGTGGGTGGCAAAGCTGTGCCGTAACGTATGGATGCTGGCCGGCTTGGTGATGCCGGCACGTTTTTTTGCTTGTTTGAAAACCTGCTGGATCGTACTCAGGGAGATGTGGCCTTCCCCTTTGGCGCCAGCAAACAACCATTCTTTGGGATGGTATTTTTTCCAGTATCTTCTCAAATGCTCAAGGACGGTTTCGGACAGGATGGAGTAGCGGTCTTTGCCTCCCTTGCCGTTACTCACCCTGACTGTCATCCTTTTGCTGTCGATATCGGTCAACTTCAGGCGGGCCGCTTCGCTGACCCTCAATCCCGACGAATACGTGATCATCAGCATCGCCTTGTGCTTAAGGTTTCTGGTGACCGAAAAGAGGGACTCCACCTCCGTAAGGTCCAGGACCACAGGAAGCTTCCTCTTGCTCCGCGGATGCCTTATCTTCTCCACCGGCCATTCCCGCTTCAGCGTCGTTCTGTAGAAAAACTTGAGTCCGGCAACATAGAACCGGAATGTGCCCTCGGACAGGTGCCGCTCGTTGATCATGTAAAGCATGTACTGCTTGAGTTCGGCCTCCCCCAGTTCCGCCGGGGAGCTCTTAAAGTATTTTGCCAGGTTTTCTACTTCCCGCAGGTAGGCCTCTTGTGTCCTCGGTTTGGCCCCGCTCAACTGTAAATCCATCAACATCTGATCTCTTAACGTTCCCATCATACAACCTCCTTTGATTTTGATATCCGCCAGCACAGGCTGACGGCTTGACAAAGGATGATGTATGAGGATTTCTCTTGATCAACAAGCGCTAAAAAACGTGTTGGATTTATAAAGACTGGTGTTATAACCCGATGAAACAGGCGATGGGATGGCTACCGCGAAGCGGTTTAGTTCTACATCCCGCATTCAATGATCTGTCCCTATCAACCACAGTGAAGCTTTGTATTTGAAGTGGATGAGTGTGGTTCCTGAAAATATGACATGAGCCAGACATTGTCTTCACCTACTAACAAATGATTTCGGTCAAAGGGAAATACTGAGGATTACCGGTTAAAGTATAGCAATGATTGAGCTCACGGGATTTTTCGGAGCGCAGCGTAGAAAAATTCCGGTGCAGCGATTTGTTATTCACTAATCGTAACAATATCATTATTAGCTTTTAGCAAAAATCCTTTGATTCCAAACGATTTAAGACTCACGTTTATTTGTCGTGGATTACCACCATCGGTTTTATGCTTGTTGCCCAATAGGTGTATTAGTAGTATTTCTTCATCAGAAGAATCCGTATTTTTTTTACTTCCATCAATGTATTTACTCTGTTTTTTAAATACTCGTCTTCATCTTTGTACAGAGATAGTTATCACCTGACACAAATGCTTAGGGCGGAGTAAGGGTTGCGCAACGGGTAGATTTTAGTTCAAAGCGCATCACTGGCCGGCGAGGAAAAGCTTGCGTCATTCAGGAAGTGTCCCGGGAAAAAATTTTTCTATCGCAAAATATTTATTTCTAAGTTCGGCCACTTACCCTGCGGAGATCCAACTCCTGTTTTTTCATCACCCTGGTTGGTTCGTATCGGCAGTATTTGAGAATTTTTCTCCTCATTTTCCATTCACCTCGATCAAGATACCTTTTTTCAAAAATTCATAAAATTGTTTTCATTCCGGTTGCCCCGGCGACCAAGGGAGAATATACTTTGCGGGATTTTATTTTGGCCTTCGTGCAAAATGGAGGCGGATGAATTTTCCACGGCAATTTTGTCCCGGCATGGATGCGCGGGGAAAAAGTTGTCCTGAAAGAGTGAAGCAACCATGGCCAAGCGTTCCATCTCGAAAAAGAAGATCTTTTTCCTGTTCGTCCTGATTGGACTGGTGGTGACGAGTGTTACCGTGGTCTATCTGGACAGCGTGGTTTGCGACCGTTTCGAAGGCAAACGCTGGAAAATGCCGGCCCGGGTCTACGCCCGGCCTCTGGATATTTACCCGGGCCGCAAGCTGACCCCCTCGCAGATGGTTTCCGAACTTGCCCTGCTCGGTTATCGCGAGATCCCCCAACCGCGGGAGCCGGGGACCTTTCGTTTGCGACATCAGGTGCTGGAACTGGTGACACGATCTTTCCGCTTCGGGGACGGATTGGACGCGTCGGCGTCCCTGAGTGTCACCTTTGCCGACGGGCGGGTCAAAGCGCTGCAAAACCGCTCCACCCATGGTGCTCTGCAACTCGTCCGTCTCGAGCCGGCCCTGATCGGCGGTATCTATCCCGGCAAAAACGAAGACCGGGTTCTCGTCAAGCTTGACGAGGTACCCCAACATGTCGTGGATGCGCTCATCGCGGTGGAGGATCGCCGCTTTTACTCCCACCATGGCCTTGATCCGCGAGGCATCGCCAGGGCGGTTTTCGCTACCGCCAGCGGCAAGAGCGTGCAGGGCGGGAGCACCCTCACCCAGCAGCTGGTCAAAAATTTCTTTCTGACCCCGGAGCGCACCCTGCGGCGAAAACTTACCGAAATGGTCATGGCGGTTCTGGTTGAGCTGCATTACAGCAAGGAAGAGATTCTCGAAACCTACATCAATGAGGTCTATCTGGGCCAGGACGGCAACCGGGCCATCCACGGTTTCGGTCTGGCCAGTTCTTATTATTTCGACAAGCCCCTGGCTTACCTCGGTCTTCCGGAGACTGCCCTCCTGGTCGGATTGCTCAAAGGCCCATCTTTTTACAGTCCAAGAAACCAACCTCAGCGGGCCCTCGGACGCAGGAACCTAGTGCTGACCATGATGGCTGCGGAAGGCTTTATTACTGAACAGCAGCTCGGCGCGGCGAAAAAATCGCCTTTGGGGGTTATTGACCGGCCGCCGCGGGGCACCTCCCCCTATCCGGCATTTTTGAGCCTCGTCCACCGTCAGCTGGAACGCGACTACCGGGACGAGAATCTGAGTTCGGAGGGCCTTCAAATTTTCACTACCCTCGATCCTCAGGTCCAGCTTGCCGCTGAACACGCTCTGAGCAAACGTCTGGATCGTCTCGAGAAAGCTTATAAAAAGCCGGCAGACTCTCTCCAAGGCGCCGTTCTGGTGACCAGCACCCAGAATGCCGAGGTACAGGCGGTTGTCGGCGACCGCGATCCGCGCTACAAGGGATTCAACCGGGCTCTCGACGCCATGCGCCCTATCGGTTCGTTGATAAAACCGGTCGTGTACCTCACCGCGCTTCAGCAAAAAGGTAAGTACACTCTGGCAACCAGGCTTGACGACAGTTCTTTGGTATACCGGCAGGCGGGGGCCGAGGACTGGAAGCCGGGAAACTATGATCATGAGTTTCACGATCAGGTGCTGTTGCGGGACGGGCTGATAAACTCGTACAATGTTTCAACGGCACGGCTTGGACTGGAAGTCGGCGTATCCAAGGTTATGGCCAATCTGCGGCGGCTGGGTGTGGAGCGGGAACTCCCCGAATTCGCGGCAAGCGTGCTCGGTGCCAACGCACTTTCCCCCCAAGAGGTCACCCAGGTTTACCAGACTCTGGCGGGCGGCGGTTTCCGCACTCCTCTGCGGGCGATTCGCGAAGTCCTGACCGCCGAAGGCGAGCCGCTGCAGCGCTACCCTCTCAACGTGGAACAGGTCATCGACCCGGCGCCCCTCTATTTGCTGACGGTGGCCATGCAGGATGTGGTGAGTTCAGGGACGGCCCGCTGGCTGGAGAACTATCTCCCGCCGGCTCTCGATATCGCGGGAAAAACAGGCACCACCGACGATTTCCGCGACAGCTGGTTCGCAGGGTTTTCCGGGGACCGCCTGGCCGTGGTCTGGATCGGCCGGGATGACAACGAGCCCACCGGCCTTACCGGGGCGAGCGGCGCACTGACTGTCTGGGGCGAAATGATGGCCCGCCTCGACCCCGAGCCCCTGATTTTGCTGGAGCCGGACAATATCGAGCGGGTCTGGATCGATCAGGCTTCGGGGCTACGCAGTGCGGCGGGCTGCCGGGGAGCCATAGAACTCCCCTTCATTTCCGGTACAGCTCCGGAGGAGGCCGTGCCCTGCGGCCGGGGCTCGGTAAAAAAGTCAGTTAAAAGCTGGTTTGAAAGGATTTTCGGACGATGAGAATAATACGTGGTTTATTCTTTTTTGCAGTGCTTCTGTTGTTGGCGAGTTGCGCCACCCTTCGGCCTGTGGTGGTCCCGGAGCCCGTTCTCTCATCCCGGAACGAGGCGATTGTCGCTCTTCTTGATACGGCACACAGCCAATCCTCCTCCGGAGAACTGGAGGCGGCCGGGGCTTCCCTGGAGCGTGCCTTGCGCATCGAGCCGCGCAACCCTCATCTCTGGCAGGAGCTTGCTAGGGTTCGCCTCAGCCAGGGGCAGTATCGGGAGGCGGAAAATATGGCCGCGAAATCTTCCACCCTGGCGGCCGGGGACCGTTACCTGCGAACGGAAAACTGGCGTATTATCGGCCAGGCCCGCACCCGGCTGGGTGATTACCAGGGCGCCCAAGCGGCTTTTGATAAAGCTGAAAAGGAAAACTAGAAGTTTTCACGGATTATGGGGATATAAAATATGGGTCGCAAGGGAGAGGAAAGTTGATATTTATGATCTAAGGTCACCCGGGAAAAATCACGATCAATAATCTGCACATTTCAACCTGTTATCATTGATCCGGCCAGATCACCCAACCTCTCGACTTGTATTTGCAGTCTTGACCGCCTTAGCCTTCTGGCTTGGTGATGCCAGAGTTTGCAGGTCAAATCCTGCCGCCCCAATCACAGATAGTGTCATTTTGATGCCAAGGTCATTTGAACCATAGTTATTTCAATTATTTAGGGCCAAAGTGCTCGGTTCAAATCCGGTCACTCACCCCAATATTTTATCTCATCTACCCGTTACATCAACATTGAGTTCGCCCTGCTTAGAAAGACCAGCCAACGTCAAATTACTACTGCCTAAATAACCGATCTTGGGGTTCAGAGGATCTGGCCGGAAACACATATAGAATTTCGCATGAAGCGGATGGCGGAGGAATAACTTTACGATCACCTTACGCGATGTTATTTGTGCTGCAAGGCGGCGCAATCCAGCTTCATCTTCGTTTGTTGGGATACCTACGGTCAGCTGATCGCGGAAATCTTGAGCAAGTTTACGCTTCAAGGTGATGGCTGTTGCCTGATCAACCTGTTCTTCGCCTTTGATCAGGCTCATGGCTGATCGTAGTTGGTCCTGTGGCATTTGCTGCATACCGACGAGGAGCCTGCAACAATGGCCGTCGCCGCCTGGCCATTTTTCGACAAGCGAATCAATTTTTCGCCAACCGCGCAGGTTGAAATAACCAACGCAGAAATCGGCCCGTTCCGAAAGCCCCATAGCGTCCGAAAGGGATGACAAAAGATGCTTTTCGATGTTGTCGAATATTTGGGGCATTTCGTTATATACCTCCTGAAAAAGTGCAGATACAGTCGCAATTTATACTATTGTTTTTTCTTTCAATATGTTCAGCGCTCCTCTGGAATCCTCTATCAGGAAAGATTGTCAATTATTTTTCCTCTTACACAATAGTATGCATCCTGAACGTTATATGTTGTATCCGCAGGCAGCAGGGGATTCAGATCGCTGAGAAAGCCCTGATGGCGCATTTTCTCCTGCAAATTGTTTTCGTAATACATGGTTTCAACGGTTTGGCCTTCGTTTTCCATGTATTGTTTGAAGACACGGATGATTGTACGAGCATCGGCTTTCCCTTCCGTAACGCCAAGCCACAAATCGAAAAGATCGCGCCCTTTTCTCCTTTGATACAAAGCCCTCAGCTTGGTCGCGAGCAGTTCCTCCAATGTATAGGTTGTAATCTCGCAGTCTCCTTTGAACCATCGAGACTGCACGGCAAAGGGCTGCTTCTTATAGCCTTCCACCACGAAATGCTCTCGCGTGTTGATTTCAACCTTCAGTCGCAGTTGTACTACGGGCGGCCCCTCCGATTCTATCCGATAGGTCAATATCACCGATTGCTTCGTTTGTTTGCGGCGCGGCGCCCCAAGAAAGCCGTTCAACAACCCTTGCAGGGTATCAATGATCTGTCCGATGGGTGCAGGGATAATTTGGACCAGGTCAATGTCCTCCGAATAACGCCGCGGAATATCAAAATAGAGCTTGTGCAAAGCCGTCCCACCCCGAAAGGCCAATTGCTTTGCCAAAAAAGGGCTTTGAAAAATAGCAACCAGCGCCCTGCTAATAATCAGGTCTTGTTCCACCTGGGCATCGTTGACCCAGGGTGCAAACCGACGCCAGGCAACAATGTCCGCTTTTGGGATCATAAGTCGCCCTCCACATCCGTATTGATCAACAGCCGCCAGCGGATGTCTCTTTCAGCTTCGCCCGCAGGCAATGACGGGTCCAGCCGGGTAAAGGGTGGATTCTGATCGGCGATCAAACGGGCTATATCCGGTACCAGCGATGCATAGCCGACTTTCTCCATCAGCCAACCCAGTCTTTGCGCGCAGACCAGGTTTCCCTCCGCTGTTACTGCATCTATCAACTTGGCAGGGTCCATAGACTCTCCAAGTTCTTGCAGCACGGTAATCACGCGATCGAGCCCTCCGATAGATCTTGCATAACGAATTAGGTCGATAGCCGTAGCCTCTGGTAAAGAGAGAGAAATATATCCGGTTTGAACCTTGATTTGAGTGACCGGAGTTGCGTTAAAGTTCGTCTTGAAGAAAAACCGGATAGCAAGACCCTTTTTGCGGACTTCGCGTTGGGGCACCGTAGTGACAACCTGAAACTGTTGGGGTTGTTGGTGTGCAGCGCCCTGAAGGGATGCGGCGCTGAGCAGACCCACATAATAAGGCTGCTCCAGGTAGGCCATCAGATCGGCGATAAACCACTCCGCTGGCAATATTCCGGTAGCACGATATTCCAGGGGGACGATGACGAAAAAGCCGCTTCGGATGCGCAAGATTCTCTTTTTTTTCGCCAATCTTGCTGCGGCCTTCTTAAAGGCTTCCTCAGTGAATTGAAGGGACCGGATGGCCTCTTCTCGGGTGAAAAAATAGAGCCCTTGTTCCTGACTGGAATCAACCCAGGATGGGAGATCGCTTGAGAAGTGTGCGTTCGCTTTTAAGGGCATATTACTATCCTAGTTAAAGCTTTTGCAAATAAGACCACAAATAGGGCCTTTTTGCAAATGATAATTTGAACAAGAAAAGAAGTATTTCTACATTAAGCTTTCGGGAACGAACCTATCCGCTCCAGCAAAGGAAATTTGACTGTATGGAATACACGCGCTTTCAAATCGCATTCAATGATTGGAAATGGCAACCGAAGAATGACCCATCGTGGCACCCCAAATTTGACCCACCCCCTGGTTAAAAAACTATCCCTATACTGCTTGTTTACAGCAGAAAGGATTCCGGAATAGATGGCAACGGAGGGAGCCCGTGGGGCGACCAGGGGAACCATCTATTTATCTCACTTTATCTCGCTCAATCAGTTATCTGTTTTTCAACGTATCTTTCAAACGGTAACTCTCCCATTCACATGCAAAAACCTAACCGGAAATTACTGATTAGGAGTCAACTCTATTCTACGATTAACACACTTATTTGGTCTTCCTGTGATTTTCAAGTTTGCCCTTGATTTTTCGATGTAAATCAGACATATTGTTACCACTTATTAGCAAGTGGAGACTATTTGTCTG